>TARA_A100001201_G_scaffold37471_1_pt1 | contig 15817 bp, 18 predicted proteins | sample TARA_A100001201 | Tara Oceans TARA_A100001201 (sample SAMEA2619872) | marine metagenome | biome: marine biome (ENVO:00000447); feature: surface water layer (ENVO:00002042); material: "saline water (ENVO:00002010), including plankton (ENVO:xxxxxxxx)" | depth 5 m | reverse complement strand
TTGTCCTCTCCGCTTCGGTGATGGTGATAACAAAGCGGGATCGTCAACAGGTGTGAGTATTTTTTTGTTTTACCAGAGATATGATGGATCTCAGCTGGCGTTACAACATCCCACTGTTGCAAGCAAACTATGCACCCCATCTTCGAGATCGATTCCATCCAATCCCTTTCTTCTTTGCTAGGGGCATGGCTTTTCATCTGTAAAACTTTCTGATGTGTCGATGAATATGTATGGGAGTGATAGTTCTAGCCGCTTTTTCCTGCTTAACCACATAGCCCTTACGTTTTAGGACCGCAACATGTTCGGCAGCGGCGTTGGGGTTGACCTCTAACCCTTTAGCTATGTCGGAGATCGAGGGGGAATAAGTATTTTCCTCCCAAAATTCACAAATGAAGTCGAAGCATTTTTCCTGCGCTGAAGTGAGCATGTTATTTATCCTCCGAAAAGCACACCTTGATGCCTTCAAATGAAAATCCATTTGTCCTGGCAAACTGCTGCAACGATCTGTGCATATCTGATTCGTTCAGCTCAGGCAGCGACTCAGGATTCGGTATTCCAAAGGTGACTTGCAGCTCCACAGCTAAGCCCTGTAAGCTCGTTTCTCGAGATTGATCGACGCAATCTTGGTCTGCCAAACGCGCACCTCCGCTTCTGCTGCTGTTAAATTGCTTTTAGCACTAGCTAACATGCCCTTGGCTACTCCCCGCTTTACTCGTGCGTGAAACATTTCATCAGTCGCGTCAGCTTTTGTTGTCTGCGCTGCTGTACTTTTGATTCCTTCATTGGTTTGGAATCCCAACATTAGCGTAGCCATCAGTCGCTTTTCGTTTGCCTCCGCTTTCGCTAAAGCTCGTTCAGCTAACTTCACCTGATGACCGCATTCGCGAATGTTTTGTGCGAGTTTTTCTTCTTTGAGGTCCATTAAATTGGAGCGTCCTTTGCTCTAGGTTTTTTTACATAAACGTGCGGTTTGTGATGGTTGGCTTCGAGGTACTGGCAGCTTTGGTTGTGAAAGGTAAACCCTCGAATTCCTTCCCATGATCCATTACGGTTTTTCAGAATGTTTAGATAAACGTCATGAGTCTTCAGGATCTTTTCGTCAGGAACACTGTTAGTAGATTCGCAGTATTCAAGATGCTCTGCTTTTAGTTTGTTTTTCCATAACGAAATGAAGCAATCAGCTAGATCGGTGATTGCTCCTGATCCCTTTACATCAAATTTGTTAGGGGCTTTGCTTTCGTTCTCGCCTTTTCTCGAGTGCGTTGCCAGGAAAATAGTTACTGGATAGCTCTGTTTGAAGTTTACTAACAGCTCCATGAAGTTTTGTTGTTCACGGCTGTCTTCGTGGTTGACCATATTGGTCATCGAGTCAATGACAAATACGTTTATCCCATAACGCTTGTATGCGTAATCGAAACACTCCATCAGCACTTCTGGTTTCGGGGTTATGTTATCGACAAACAACCAGAGGTTTGGCTCAAGCCAGCTCATGGCTTTTTCTTGGTGCTGTTCAGTTGGGTGTTTGTCGCCAGTAACCTGCTGGACCATCCTTCCTAAAGTTTGCTTAGGTCGCATTTCCATTGAAGCAATACAGACTTTGTTGTCTTGAGTCATAGCGTTAATCATGAGCTGGTTCAGCCACATCGATTTTCCATGACCGTTTATTCCAGTGAGTCCGATTAACTCATGAGGTCTAAATCTAATGTCGTTCTCATCGATCTTGTCCCAGCCCGATTTCCAACCACTAGACTCATCAGAAGATTCTGAAAAGTAGCTGGCTACATCTTCATTGAACTCTGAAACACTCCTGAGCTGATCAGGATCTTTCCATTTAGCATCTTCAAATGCTTTCTTCAGAACTTCTCTTGCTTCCTCGTAGCCATAAGCCAAGACAAGGTCGTTGATATCTTTCGTTGGCAGTTTGACTCTGAAGCAGCGGTCTCCCAATCTCCTCATCAGCTCGGCAGCACACTTCTCTCCTGCTTCATCCTGATCTGTGCAAATTGCTATGTCCTCGAACCTCCCCAGATTCTCATACTCATGCTCGATCCAGCTCATGTTAGATGCCCCAGAGGGTAGGCTAAGTGCAGGAAATCCGAGTTGCCGCGCCGCAATCTGATCAAGCTCTCCTTCGGTGATGAAGATTACTCGCTCATGTTTCGGGACGGTGTGCCAGCCATACAAGATAGGCTTTAGATTCTTCTGATTGCATTGCCCAGGTTTCCCGTCGTAATTCATAGCTTTGTGTTTTAGGAAAGTTAGATCCCCATCGACACTGTAGAACTGGAACACCAGATCTGTGCCGTCAGTATTAAGTGACTCAGTGGCGTATATCTTGTGGAACAAACAAAGCTCTCCCACATCCTCGAATCCTCGAGATTCTAGGAAGGCATGAAGTACCTCTGTGTTTACTTGCTCTGGGGGTCGAGGCGGGTTGAACTTTTTTTTCTGCGCTTTTTCAATTTTTTGAGAAACCGTCTTGGACCTGATCCCAGCTTCTTTCGCGCTCCAGCTCATAGCTTCTTGGATGCTGCAACCTTTTCTGGAAATAATCAGGTCAAATAGATCTCCATGATCTCCGCTTTCAAAGTCAGTCCACTGACCGGCTTTGTCCCCATTAAGGATCACTGACAAGGAACGACCATTGTTCCCCTCGAGATCTCCTAGCTTAAAATTTCCGCTCTCTACCTTGCCTTTCGGATATAGGCTTTTGCAGATGTGATACGCATGCGGTTTTAATTCTTCCTTGAGTTGCTTAATTTCCATTTATCTTATTGCCCCTAAATAATCCATGTGATCGTTTTGTTTTTTAAAAGCTTTGACGCTGCCCCAATCAGGGTCTCCTATGGATTGCCATTCCCGATTGATTGCGTTTTTAACTAATCCCTCGAAGTCTCGATGCCCTGCCGCTACGAGTGCATTGAAATGAGCAGTATGTAAATTGATTTGTTTTTGAGTTGGCTTACGGTTTCGGTTTTGCTTGATCTTGTGTTTCCACCAGAGAGTCCACGCTTGTTCCGAAACATGTTCAGGCGGAGAGGAGAAGAGCTCTTCTTCTACAATGTTATTTCTTACTAATGATTCTTCTTTAAGAATGTTACTTCTTACGTCTTCGTTTTTAAGATCTTCAGAATTAAGATCTTTGTTTTTAAGATCTTCAGAATTGCGATCTTGGGGTTCAGCTGAAACGAGCCAATCCCAGATCAACTTTCCTTTGATGCGCGTTGGAGGAATCCTGGTGATGTACCCTGCTCTCTCGAGATCTTGTGTGATCTTCGTAACTCGGTTCGGTGAGATTCCAAAATGCTTGGCGATCTGTGATCCCTGCACTTGCCAATCATCTTTGTGAGAAAGGAGGTAGACTAGGACTCCAAGAGACTCAGGCTTCAGTTCATCACCACGTCGCTTCGTATCGGTTCCGCCTCTCAACAATAGATTCGGAAGGACTGTAAAGTTATCGAGATATTTGTCTTTGGGTCTAAAGATCAATTAGTCGCTCTCCATGCAGCCATTGATTTTAAATCTACAGATTAAAAATAGTCAACTGTAGATGTAATTCTAATACTTAGATTATTTATACACCCTTACTGTATAAAAAAACAGTTGGCATTATTTTGAATATAAATATATTCTCGCGACTTATAGATATATAGAAATATAGATCTGTAGATGCGTAGGGGTGGAGTAGATCCTATAGAAGAATTGCTGGTGACAGTTATTTCCTCTAGCCCAGCAATTTAATACAAACACATGGAGTGTCATTAAAATGGAAAAAAAAGAGAGAGCCAATTGGCTTAACCGCCAATTAGCAAACAAAGGAATCCCAGAATACGGTCGCGCAGCAACGCTTGCAAAACGAATAGATTGTTCGAATGCAGTTTGCCAGGGCTGGCTTCAGGGCTCTTTGCCAAAAGACCTTAAACTTGCGCTGAGTTTTTCTCGAGAATTCGATATAAACCTGAATGAATGGGTGACCGGTCAACCCATGTCAGCAAAAGATCAAGAAAACATGCAAAACTCAGTCTTGGTTGCTCGTCGTTTTGAAAGAGAAATGGGAGAACTAACCGATGACCAGTTCATCATGGTTTCTAAACTCATTTACGAAAACGAGCAAGCTGACAAGGGATCAATCGAACAGACATTGAAAGTTGTAGCATCAATAGTCCAAAACAAGAACGGAACGAACGGAGACTAGAAGGAGCGAGACATGATAGGTGACGACAACGAAGTAAAGGAAGTGTTGTTAAATTGGTTAAAAAGTAAAAAAGATCTTTACAATAATGGCAAGAAAGCACCTGTCTCTGCAAAACATAAATGGCGAGAGACAGATATTATTCCTTGGAAAAATTTACATAACGAATCAGTCGAGGCAGAGTTTTTAGTTCAAGCCTACATCGATTCAGTTTTTAAAGAAGGCTATCGTCCTCCGCTTTTTTGCAAAGGCTACGAAGGTGTGATGACGCAAGACGGAGAAACCGTTAAAACGGAAACCTACTGGCACCCAAATGCGTGGGAGGGGATTGAAGTCGTGAAAGAGGTTTACCGAAGAAAAATTGATCCACAGCCCTACTACGATATGTTTCCTCACACAGAACGTAACGACAAAAAAGAATGGGTAGTTCTGGAGGCTCAGGATAATTCTTTAACCATAGAAGTGAAAACTAAGAAAGATTTCTTCTATATAAAAAGGATTCCACAGGGTCTTGCAAGGGCTTTTAGATCTTTTGCGCGGCAACGCAACAAGCTTTTCCCCGGAGTGCATGTGCTGTTACCAGAATATAACAACAACGTGTATATATTAAAAAAAGATTAATTTGATATTTACTGTTTAATTTCTCATCTACAGAGGGTAAACTCGGTGTGTAAACGGAGATTTTGCACATGGAGAAAGTCACAAGAAAATCGATCTGGGATACCCTCTCCCAGATTTCCCCCGACAAATTTAAGAAAGAAAAGTTTCGCGGCGTAGACTTCGTCAGCTGGATGGATTGCCATCAGGTGATGATGTCGAAGTTCCCAGAGTATGAATGGGAATTTTTAAAAAACGCCGAGGGATCAGATATCCATTATTTCGCGGATGGAACCGCTGAGGTGCAGTGCCGAACAACAGTCGGGGCGCACTCGATAGTCACCTCTCTACCGATCCAATACAAGATGACTGCGATCAAAAATCCAGATGCTTTCAGTATTAACAACGCAAAGCAGCGTTGCAGAGCTAAAGGACTAGCAGAGTTCGGTCTGTTCTGGAATTTGTGGTCGAAACTCGATATTGAAGAGCAGCAAAACGAAGAGCCACCCAAGCAGCAAGAAGACACGGAGGAAGAAGATTTGTTCATGTCCATCGATGAGGTGTGGGAGCAGAACAAAGACGACATGCTGCAAGCAAAAAATAAACCTGAAAGAGAAAGACAGTTTACTCGCTTCAAAAAGCGGGTTCGCGACCTCACGGGAGACTCAATGTCTGACGAAGAGCTTGCTGAGTGGAGAAAGGTTTACGAAGAAGCCATCAAGGAGAACAAGTGATGGCAGCAAAAGTAGCAAAACAAGGATCGGCAGAGTGGAATCGATTACGAGCAGCATCTATCAACTGTTCGGATTCAGCCGCTTGGGAACTTAAACACCCGTACACCAAGCCAAACGACATCATCAGGGCTCAGGTCAGAGCTCTTGATGGAGCCAACAGCGAATTTGTTTCTAACCCAGCTATTAGGCACGGAATCGAAACGGAAGGTGAGGCGTTAGAATTTCTTGCTCAGCACAAGGGTTATGAAATCGTTAAAGCAGGATCAATCGCTCACGAGGAGTATCAGTTTCTGCGCGGATCGCCAGACGGATTGGTCGGGCTTATAGGAGGAGTTGAAGCTAAATGCCCTATGAGCAGGGTTTACAGTGTCTACGATGACGACAAGGTGATGTACCTGTACCAGTGCTATGGGGTCATGGAAGTTTGCGATCTCGATTGGATCGACTTCATTTGCTACATAAGCCCTGATGAATTCCACATTGATCGCGTCGAGCGGCAGGAAGGATGGCTCGAGCAAAAGGTGTCAGCCGAGTACATGCCGCAACCTCGAGCCGGAACAGTTAGAAGAATTGATTTGTGGCAAGCGTGGCACAACCAGCTGCACAACGAGTACCAAGATCCAGAGCTCAAACGAAAGCACATTCAGCCGAAACAACCGGATGCAGCGATGATCAAGGAAGATTCTGATCTAGCTGAATTGTCAAAGGCGTGGGCTCGAGTCAGCAAGATTAAGGAGCGGATCTCTGATGACTTGGAAGCGATTAAAACGCTAGAAGAAGTTATTTCTAAAAACAAAAAAAAGGTCGCGGATAGACACGGCGGATCTGTTACGGACGGAGCTGTCCTGGTTGAGGTGATTAAGAAAACGCCACCCGTGGATTATGAAAAGATTTTTGAGCATTTCGGTGGAGAAAAAGCACTGATAGAAAGCGGCAAGACTTTCATGGATTTTCGAAAGACTACGAATACCAGACAGATCTCCATCAAGCAGTACGCAAGTAAATGAGTATGCGTCATGTAAATGTTCGACAAGGACACAGGCGCGAGAGAAGAAATTTTTTAACTAATGGTGGGCAAATGGCATACGAAATGAAACCCAATACGGGAAAAGCTTGGGAAACCTCAAAGGAGGACAAGAAAAAGAACCATGAGCGACTCATGGAGCAAGAGTGGTACGTCAACAAAACCACTGAAGAGAAACGAGAGTTGATCGACAAGTGGACCGGGAACATCAAGGTGCAAACGGATTCCGGCGTAAAGGATATGAAGATTGCCCTGCAAGAAGGCACGAGCTTGAAGGGCAGACCTCAAATGTCGATTCGATTGTGGGAAGCAAAGCCACGACCTGATTCTGATGGATCAGGTGACAGTGACGGAGATATCCCCTTTTGAATTTGCAGAGAGCGGGACTCAAGCTTCGGGAGATAGTGGTCTCGAGGGCTCTCCGCACCCAGCAAGTAGCTTGCTGAGGGGGAAAAGGGGTGATGAAGTGCGGTCCCGCGACAGGAGTATTGGTACTGCTTCTGAATATTAATCGCCAATCACCCCCGCCACTATAAGTTTAAAGGACATTAAATGAGTTTGAGATTTACACGAGCGGTGAACGACAAATGGTACGGAGGATTCTCATTGGATAGTGAGGATCTCGATGGCACCTTTGATCACTGCGTATGGGTCCGCAAAGTAGTGAATAACTATCGTGACAAGAAAGTCATCGTGAACATTGTCACGCAGGAAGGAACGGAGGAGCTCAGCATGGATGTTGGGGAAACCCACAAGCTTTCAGACAACATCGGAATGAAGCTCACCGGAATCCAAGAACATTGGGCGGAGCAGCTCCCCCCGTGCGAAGAGTGCGGCAGAGGAGACACGCAAGCAAAACGAATGGTGCCTCAAGCGCGATTCGGAATCGATGCTCCCAACACTTACACGATTTTACGACATGATATACAGAGGAAAAAATGAGCGATCAACAAGACATGCAAATGCCACATAAGATTACGTTTCAGGGGAAAGAATACGAATTGGATTCCTTGTCGGATGAACAAAAGAACCAAGTGGCAACCGCCATGAAGACTCAAGAGATCTTGTCTTCAGCGCAACAAATTGCAGAAGTATTCGCGAACATGCCAGGAATTATTGGTTTGGCGATTAAAGGCGCGGCAGCACAGGCGGATGAGGTTGTTAAGAGCTTTCCTCCTCCAACATCGTCGGCACCAGCTGCTCCTCCAGTTGTAACGCCGGAGGAATTGCCGGGAGAGAAGCCAGTTGAAGAGATTAAAGAGGAGAAAACACATTGAAGTTGCTCCCCCCCCTTGGAGCAACCAGCTCAGCGGAGACGCGATCTCTCTTGCCTTCCATACTCCCTCGCGATCCGTTCATGACAAGCCTGACCCTCTTGTGAGTGCAGACGGGTCACTAAAAGGATGAAAGTTTAAATGGAATTTGATAAACCGGATGTAACTACAAGGAGATGTTATGAATACATTCAAAGAGGTAGCTCTCGACTATCTTGATCAGCCAACGAAATTCGGCAAGGAGAAATCCCACATTGCCGAGCTTCGGTTAACAGAGATGATCGAAAGCTTTGGTGATAAACCGATACAAGATATCGATGAGTTTCAGGTTAAGGCGTTTTTTAGAACGATCAAGAAAAAGAAATTGGCGAACGCGACCTACAATACATACGTCACCTACTATCACGCAGTCATGAACTATGCGATCGATGAGGTAGGGGTGATTAAAGAGTTCTGCAAAATGAAATCTTTGCCTGAGCGGCAGCGCACCGACTTCCTCGAGCCTGAACAATTCAAGTCACTCTACAATAATCTCGATCCATTACGACAAGACATTGTCATGTTGCTGGTGAATACAGGCTTACGAAAGAGTAACGGTAGTCAGCTGCGAGTTGACCAGGTATCGCCTTGTCGGAATTTTCTGAGGTTCTCGGATCGGTTGACCAAGAATGGCAAGCCACTCGAGGTTCCACTCAACGATAAAGCCAAAGAAGTCATCGAGAAAAGATTGGACCTGATCGAGCAGATGCAAACTAAGTACCCCTACCTAGGGATCATTGAGCATGTCTTCGTTCAGGAGTCAGGCAACGTCAAGCTGAACGGGAAGCCCATTGGGGATCTTTGCAATAAGACTTGGCGTAAAGCCGTAGCAGCTGCTGGGTTACCGAAAGGAACGTGCGTACATCATCTGCGTCACACCTTCGCCAGCTGGCACAAGAGAGCAGGAACCAACGATACCTTGATCGCTAAGATCGGAGGATGGGAATCGATGAAGTCGTTAGAAAGATACGGTCATGTATCGGGACCGGACACTCAGAGAGCTGCTGCAAATCTAGTGGTAGGTTTTTAAGGAGGACAAGACAAAATGCCATGGGACAGAAATGGAGGCGTGAAGTGGGTGACCAAGTCAAGGTGTACGGAGTTGACGGGATACACCTCAAACCAAATACGATCAAAAATTGATCGAGGATTGTGGGTGAAGGGTGTTCACTTTACGGTGGCTGATAACGAACGATTAATTAACATGGAAGAGGTTTATAAATGGGCAGATTCTTACCAAAAAACGTGTACGCCAGAGGCGACGGGAAGGGAGAAAAACTCTACTTCCAGTTCGAGTTTGAAGGAAGAGTTTACAAGGAAAAAACGGATTTTAAACGCAGCGACCTAGAGACAGACTCAGGACGAATCAAAATCAAAAATGCGTTGAAGCAATTTAAACAGCGCAAACAGAACGAAACGTCTGAGGATCGAAGAGCTGAAAGAAAAGAAGAAAGGCAGCGACAGCGAGAAGTGGTCAACGAGCCATTTTACAAAGTTGCTGAACGCTATCTTAATGCGATCAAAAACGGAGACAGGAAGCTAGGCATCGCAAGAGTCAAAAGCGATAGCACTCGAAAAAGTTACGCGAGCAGCCTAGCGAACTTCTGGTCCTATTTGCACGACATCAATATTAGAGAAATTGATGAAGATGATTTGACCTACATCTTCGAGTTGAGAGCGGATCTGGAAAATGCAAACTCATGGTCAAATCATTTCACTCCACTGAAGGGTGTTTTCAAATACGCGATGAAAGCTCGAATGATCATTCAAGATCCCAGTGCGGTTCTGAGCTCAGCGGGTTACGAGATCACGGAGCCTGATCCCTATTCGCTAGAAGAGAAGAATGCGCTGCTGGATTATCTTTCGAGAACTCAATTCGGAAACTTTTTCCGATTAGCGTTTGGGACAGGGATGAGGACAGGCGAGCTGTTGGCAATCAGCTGGGATGATTTTAACGGCAGCTCTTTGTACATTCACAACTCAATGGTGAAAGACAAAGAAACGAACGATACCAAAACCCATAAGCCAAGATTCACCCACTTAGGCGAAGATGAAATAGCTATGTTGAAAAACATGGTTAGACCAATTGGCGGAGGACGCATCTTCAAATATAAGAAGGAGCCGAAACAATTTGTAAACGAGCCTTGGACTCGGACCGACTATCGTCCCTTTGTTGAAGCCCGAGCCTTTGCCACTTCGCTCAACCTAAACAGCGAGGCTCAATGGAGGGAGTTTGCTTCGAGCGGCGAGAAGCCCAATGACATTCCATATTCTGTCAGACAGGTGTACCGAAACCATGGATGGATTAGCTTCGAGGATTTCCTGGGCTATGGAGATCGAGAACTCACCAACGGTAAAAAGCCCATGGAGTACTGGAAGGCAGCGCATGAAGCCACTGGCGTTCGCAGGAGGATGGGTCCATATCCTTGGCGACACACCTACATCAGCGAAATGCTGAGCTCTGGAGTGCCTCAGAACCTTGTAGCGGAACAGGTTGGAGACCGTCCCTCAACTATCCAAGATTACTATTACAAGTACATTCCAAGGGACAATGATGAGGCGGTAATCAAGGCAGCAAGAAGGGCGATTGAGGTTGAAAAGCCTACCCAAAGCCTACCAAAACGTGATTTTTAGAATTATTTAAACTAACCGAGACTATAAGTCATTGATTAACATGAGGAAATTAGCATCGAATGGCACAGTGCCACGGTTTTCAAGACCGACGCATATGTATGCTGATGTACGCTGATGTATGGAAATCAATGATTTATCGCTCTAAGGATACATCAGCATGCATCACCGTACATTTATCCCTACCAAAAGCCTACCAAAATCAAGTTGGCGGAAGGGGTGGGATTCGAACCCACGGAACGCTATAAACGCTCGCTGGTTTTCAAGACCAGTGCAATCGACCAAACTCTGCCACCCTTCCATGGAGGGTGCATTCTATGAGTAATTATCCAGCTGGTGCAAGCTCTGATCCTAACGCTCCTTTTAACCAGCTCGATCAAGTTGTTTGTAGCGAATGCGATACTCAACTTGATGAAGACTTTTGCTGTCCCAATGAGGATTACCATCACAACATTTACAAATGTAAATTCTGGGTTTTCGAGATCCAAGACTTTGTTAGATGGAGAGAGTTTTGTAACTATGACGGAAGATGAAATCCTTGTGTGCCTGATTAAGGATCGGGCGGGACACAGCCCTCAAAGCATTGCGTCGAGCACTGAGAATACCGTGGCTGAGGTTATCGAATGTTTATCGAAACACAGATTAGTCTACGAGAGCGGAGGACTTATCGTTGAGGATCGGATCAAAAAGAGAAAGATCAGCCTTTCATCCAGAGGATAAATAAAGTCGTCACAATCGCTGCTCCAAAGAGCATGGTGATAATCAAAAGGCTATATGTCACCAGATCTTTGTAGAGTCGCTTCCGCTGCTTCGCTCGTTCAGCGATAGCCTTTAGGGAATTCTCATGATCGCGTTTGTTCTGGGCAATAGTTTCAAAATACGCATCCACAACTTTTGCCGCTTCAGTGTTCATGTTTCCTAAAAGTCGGAGTTCTTCATTGAACCTTTCTATTTTTCGTTTTTCCATCTGAATGCGGAGAATCTCTTGCGGATCGGCGGGAACCAAACTATCACGCCGCTCGAGTTCATACTTGTGAATGCCAGTTGTAACGTCCATTGCTTTTTGCAAAAGACCACCGACGTTTTGTCCCGTCTGTTTTACCTGGTCATGCATGGCATTCAGAGCACTAAGTGCTGTAGTAATTGCCGCTACGGTCTCGAATATCATTACAAACTCCAGCTAGAGTATTAAGTTTTTATCAGTCCTCCTTCCTTGGTGGTGCTACTTATTTTTTATTCATCCATCCCGTCACGCCCATGTGAGCTCCGATCACACCAGCCATACTGATGTAAAAAAGTCCGATTAGATCCGATAGTTGATTGACTCGAGTTTCCGCAACAGCTGGTGAAATAAGGAGTAGCGTGACAACCATGACCCCAACAAGGCATGTCCAAGCCATACTGCGCTGGCTATCACTTTTCTCATCAGCCATCTCGAGATCGAGCTGAGCTTTCTCCAAAGATATTTGAGCAAGTCCTTGGTCAACTTCGCTAGTACTAAGCACGTCGTCGCCGTCCACATCAAACCGTTCATACTTTGATCCCTTTTCTAGTTTCTTGCTCATTTGCCCAATGCTTTCTTGTATCGTTTATTAAATACGTCATAGATCAATTGATTTTCTTCATCGAGCTTTTTCAATGCTTCAGCTCTTCTGGTCCTATCAACATTCTCGAGACCTTCTAGCCTTTTTATTTCTTGTCTGTTCTTTCTTAATCTTCTATCTGCTGCTTTCAGCTGATTGGGTAAAGTGAGGTAGTACTCTCTACTTTTTCTATCAACCAACTTAGTCCTTTGCTCTGCATCACTATTTTCCCAACGATTCATTTCTCTTTTGAATTCAGCTCGATTGTCGTAATACCTGAACTGATCGTTGTATTCACTAGGGTTGAATGCAAATTTCCTGAGTACTGGCAGATCAGATTCCTTTAACTCTCCTTCAGGTATCACGGTCTTCTGAGCTGTATCTACAGCGTCTGTACCGAAACGACCTAATCCTCCTAGCATGAAATCAAACATATGCTGGAGCCTGTCAGGAGACATATCTATCAATCCCTTTGTCTCCATCGATCCGCCAGTAATACTGTTTACTGTTTGAGCAAACCATTTAAAGCTTTCTAAGGTTCCCCTCTTGCCAACACTTGATGCTGGGTCGTCTGTATAGGGTGTGGGTAATACTATTGGCGATCCAAAAAAATTGACGTTCATAGCCTGTTCTGTACCAAACAGCGCGACATCAGGTAATAACCCAGAAAATGCTTGCCAACCCTGCGCGATAACATCGTCTTCACTATTTACAGCATGCAGATCTCTTGGGGAGAAGTGATGTGCAGTAGCCTTGTAAAGGTCTACAGCTCCTTCTGCTGGTGTCTTCACATCCATAAACTGTTCAGCAACGATCCTGCCGAAATTATCGAAATACCCCCATCCATACGCCAGAGGAACACCATACGCTTCATCTGCGAAAGTGATCGCCATCGTGCTGCTTAGTAGATGCGAATTGTAGTCTGCGTATTTAGGCTCCTCGTCATCGTCTTCTCCAGCAAGCATTACGTTTGCAATGGTTCTCATAAACCCAAACGCAACCATGCCCATAGCTACTTTCCTAGCAGCTGTTGCCGTAGCTATAGCCATTCCTGCTTTTCCAGCTGATCCACCAGCCATAATCGCATTCTTTATGTTGACGTTACCCTGAATCGCAGCGTTGAAGAAAAGATAAAGACTATCAATAGCAGACGATGCTTCACCTTTACGGTTGAAATTTACTGTTAAATCCTTGGCGAGAGTCGCCGCATCAAGTCTAGGCGTTCCGGCTTTTCTTGCTTCTATATAGGTAGAGATTCTAATAGCATTCTCTGAGCCCTGATTAGCATGCTCAATCCAATCAAGCATGTTGTCTCTTATTGCCGCAGCTTGCCCAGGTGCTCCAATTCTTATGTTGAATTTATCTGTGCCTATTTGTCGTGGCATTGTTCTCTGGAACGACTGCTGGATCTCTTCCAAAGACTTCGTTGTAGCTAACCCTGTTGGAGCACCGTCCTCTATAAAGTCTTTGATGTACTGGAATATCTCTGCTTGCTTTTCATTCTTAGGCTGCTTGCCTCTCTTGAAATCAAAGTAAGCTTTCCCAGATGGAGCCCAGCCCTTCATCACTTTGCCGATAAGCTTTTGTCCAGAGACTCTCCCTTCTGGTGTTGTTTGTTCGCTAAGCAAAAAGGCTAAACCAGTTTCAACGTCTCGGATCGGGTTGACAAAAAACCATGAGGGATTCCAGTTAATAATTACATTACGCCTGAAATTCTGGAACTGCCTTAACACTCGCAGTCCATACTCGATCCCTTCATTAGCTTGATTAAAGGCAGCAACATTCCCATCTTGCAGCTGCCTGTTTAATCGCTCATCGAAAATCTCAATGAAGTAGGTTTGCCCTCCCCTTTTTACCTGAATGTATTTTGGCATTGCAGGATCGTCTTCCCTCATCTCCCTTTTCATCTGGTCTAGGGTTTTGGGATCTGTTGGATCATACTTACTGTCTGGTCTATTTCTGTTAGTAAAGACTCTCCATGCTTCTGGAGCATCAAACTTTTGAACTAGCTTTAGTAATTTCTGGGAGGCGTAATTTTTCTCCGCTCTAAGAATTTTTTCTTCAGCATCTTTAAATGCAACAAACAAAGGATTATCAGGCAGCGTAACACGACCTTTAGCCTTCATCGATTCACTGCCTTTAATGTTAAAACCTTTTGCTCTTGGGCTTGCTCGATATACCCCTTCTTGGTCTAAGAACCCTTTCAAAGGAACATAGAACTGATAGGTGCTTTCCCAATCTCTTCTGGTTTCTTCATCTAGCAATCCCTTATCAACCATGTTTTGCCGCATCTCATCTAACATAGCGTAGACACGACTAGCGATTGCTTCGTACTGCTCTTTATTCCCAGCCTTCTCAGCGTTCTCGAGGACCAGTGCAGCTTCTGCATCAGTCATACCGGAACCTGTTTCTTGATGCCTGAACGGCGCGTTTTGCAAGGTCTCTATTTTTTCGGCGATTGATGGAGATCCTTCGGGCTGCGTGTCAGATACACTCTCCTCTAGCTGCCTTTCTAATGTAACTATTTTCGCAGCTCGTCGTTCCTGTTCTTTCCTGAGTGTTTCAGCGTTTCTTTCTGCGGCATGCTTGGCAAGTAAATACATACCTATTTGGTCAGTAGATAGATCAAACTTATTAGCTAGATCAGCTATCGCTGCTATATGTTTTTCTTCAAACCTTTCTAGCTGCTCACTGACCCTGCTATGCATAAGGTTTTCAGAATCTCTAAAGGACATGCTGGCTGGCAATCTAGGAACGCCTAGTGCTTTTGCCATAGCCTTTTCTACGGTTTGCCACCGCTCGTATCGATCTACAACATTTTCAGTGAACTTTTCATTAATACGATCTGCTAAGTGTGCTTCAGATCGGACCTCATCATCGACGTTGAATGCTGAACCGGGAGCTGCTCCTGACTCTAATGTAATGGTAGTTCTTCTGCTCTTTCTAGGCTTTGGTGCGTCTTCATCATCGATCTCGATCTGTAACGGTTCTTCTCGACCTACAACAGATATGCCTAACCTTTGAGCTTTTTCTGCCGTAGTTTCCAGATCAAAAGCAATATTAATCTCTTTGCTCAGCTCCTCGTTTGACAATGAAGATAACCTGAACTCTTCAGCCTTCTGGTCTTGGTATTGCAGAAGACCAGGGAATTTTCTATTAGAAATGCCGTATGCTACAAATTCTCTTATCAGCTGATCTGAGGTTTTTCCTTCTCTGATAACCTTTCCAGCGTCATCGATAACAGGAGGTATTGGCTCAAAGAGCTCATTGCTTCTTGGATCTCCAGACTTATCTAATTTTTTGTAGGTATCCGGCAAAGACATGTTCTCTAGCAAAGACTTTAAAGAAACCCCATCGCCGAGCAGGACAGCTGCTTGATCAGTAACATTGCTATCATGACGTTGCATTTCTTCTCTAGAATCAAACCCTCTTTCTTTAGCTCTTCTTTCTGCCCAAGCATCTATGATCTGTTTTATAGCTTGAGTCTGATCTCCTCCTTGAGAAAAAGCTCTAGCAAGATCTTTAGCGATATCATCACTAGGCAGGTATTTGATTTCTGCCCCAGAGGTCGTATCACCAAAGTTAGCATTGATGTATTTGCCCAGTGCGCTTTTTGTGGACTGAGACACTTCATAGTTATCTAGCCCTTCATCGAAGACAGTGTTTAGAAGATCGTCAACATTATCAAAGCCTAACCAATCATCCCTTTGCAGGGCTCTCATTAGGTCTCTTGATTCTTTAGT
>TARA_A100001201_G_scaffold1761_2_pt1 | contig 15821 bp, 18 predicted proteins | sample TARA_A100001201 | Tara Oceans TARA_A100001201 (sample SAMEA2619872) | marine metagenome | biome: marine biome (ENVO:00000447); feature: surface water layer (ENVO:00002042); material: "saline water (ENVO:00002010), including plankton (ENVO:xxxxxxxx)" | depth 5 m | reverse complement strand
TGGGATTGGCTGATGCCCGTAGCTAATGAGATTATCAAATCAAGAGACGAGCAGAATGCCGACTGGGATTTGACAGACCTTAAGTACGCTTTGCAGACTACAAACATTGGACTAGTTTATGAAGCAGTAGTAGAATTTATTAAAGCACAGAAGAGCTACCCATTCAACGAAGGCGATGATTACTGGGTTGAAGAAGATGGCGACTTGGTGTGGGGATGTTGGGATGATGTATCAGAGGAGCTGCACGATGAGAATCCTAACAGACAATACTTCACAGAAGAAGAAGTAATGGATCATATAAGAGCATACGGAGTTAAATTATATAAACAATGAGTAAGAAACGTAAAACACAAATCGGATATGAGTCATTCCCGTTCGATGAATTCGCTGACATGATCACGATCAACCCAAGCGAATCACAGAAGCTGTTGCGTAAACTAGCAACGGAAAGTAAAACGAAAACAGAACAAGATGACTAGCGTGTACATAATAGCAGGTGCGATGGCGGTACTAGCCATATACTTACAGCATCAAGTAAACAAATTAGATGAGCAATAAAGACACAACGATAAAGAATCAAGCTGATGTCATACGAGATATATGGGGACAGCTTGACAAGCTAAGGAAAACATTAATATATAACTACCCAGAAGTATGGGACGAAATAAAAAAGAATAGACATGAATCAAGACTTTGATCCACTAGAATACTGGTCTAAGGAAGAGATCAGAAAAGAGCTGAAGAAACACAGCAAGTTAGAACTGCTTAGAATTGCTATGCAATGGAGGGTTTTGTTTGAACAGCTGAATAGAGTGAACAACGAAAAACATCGTGCTGAACACAACGAAGTGTATGACGATGCCGACACTGGTACGTCAGTGGAAGATTAAAAACTTAGTGAGCGTCTGGTTGTATGAAGAGGGGTGGTTCCCTCGATTAGGTTTGTTTCATGCGACTGCATTTTTTATTCATTGGTTATTGCAGAGGGGTTCGATTCCCCTCGCTCACTCTAATTGTTAAACCTTTAAAATTTATATTATGAAAAACAATTTAATGACTAAAGCTGAAAGAGATACAGCTATCAGAAGACTTAGAAACAGAGGTCTTAAGTACATGGAGATATCAGAAAGAGTTGGCTGCTCACATGGTACCGTTAGTAATGTCCTAAACAGCACTATTAACGACTTCACTTACAAATCCCTGAAAGACAGGAATGCTAAGATCAAAGCACTAGCTAAGAAAGGCTTCTCAAGAGACTACATTTCCAGCGCATTTGATCTGGATAAAACTACAATATCTCACATTGTAAATGGGACAGCCACGTACAGTAAAGCGCCTAAGAAGAAAACAAAGAAAACAAAGAAAACAAAAACAACTAAGATGAAGAAAACAAAAGATCAACAAACCACTACTATCTCTCTTCTATGGGGATTATTTAAGTTAACAAGAACTAAGTAATACTATGAAGAATCCTTTCAGAGACTGCAGTCTAAGCGAACTCGCTGAAGCTTACTCATACTTCGATGCTATCAAGGATGACGAGGCTATGGAGTGGGTAAGAGAAGTCTGGGTATCTAAACTAAAGCTTGATATAAGCTTTGTTAATTAATTAATAATCAGTAAGTTATGAGTAAAATAAAAGAACATATGTTACCCTCTAGTCTTGATCTAAAACCGCATCACATAGATGCTGTAAACTTGATCGATAAGTTCATGGAGATCTGCAGAGATGTACATCAATCACCATTGCAGTTTGAAAATGCCATGCATAAACTGTATGAAGATGCAAGAAATTTTGGTTTCTAGCAAAGACTTAACTATATTTGTAAATCCTAATTTAATTTAATATGTCTAATTACAAGTTTAAGACCACGAACATTCGTGGCAAGCAATACGTCGAAGTTAACGAGCGTATTAAGTTTTTCCGTCAAGAGAAGAAATACAATAAGTGGACTATATCCACAGACTTCCCAGTCTTAGATTCTGAGCAGTGCGTATGTAAGGCTTACATCATAGATACTGACGATAGAGTTATAGCTACTGGTCACGCTCACGAAGAGCGATCAGCTTCACATATCAATAAGACTAGTTACGTAGAGAACTGCGAGACATCAGCTATTGGTAGAGCTCTTGCTATGATGGGGATTGGTATCGATACATCTATAGCTTCAGCTAACGAGGTTCAGGATGCTATCGCTAAACAGGATTCTGGATCACTATCATCATCGGCTCCCGTTGACAACATTATGGAAAAGTCTGTAGCTTACCTTAAGTCTGCTACTGACAAGCATAAGGCTTTCGATCAACTGATGAATAAGTACAAAGATCAACTTACTGACAAGCAGGTTGCTGGTCTTAAAAAGTTTGTACGATGACATTGCGAGAGAGGCTAACCGAAGCTACTGGTAAACCACATCTTTCTTATTCTTCAATCAAGTACGCTCTCGGAGACATGCGTCTCTGGGAGATGTACATGAAGGGGCAGTTAAAGAAGGAGAGTGATGCCTTAGTATTCGGCACTCTATACGATATGTTGCTGTTCGAAAGAGATAAAGCTTATGATCAATACTACGTACTTAACGATGATGAAATCGTGGCTAAGATCGGTGGGAAGTACCCTAGGAATACTAAGAAGTACAAGGAGTGGAAGGCAGAAGCTGCTGAAAAGAATCAGGGTAAGACGCTCGTCAGCTCGGAGGACTGGAAGAAAGCTAACGATATGATCACAAGACTAGCTGATTGCGGTCTAATAAAGAAAAGATTAACAGGTAAGTATCAAGTCGAGTTCAACGAAGATATCGACGGTATACCGCTAAAAGGATTTTTAGATTGTCTAGGTGATGGCTACATCACTGATAGCAAAAGTTCGAGAAGTGTAGATAAGTTCAGGTACGATGTAAACAGTTTCTGTTATGACATCCAGGCATACATCTACACAAAGGTATTCGGAATCAAGGACTACTATTGGGTGGTTCAAGAGAAAGCATACCCATACTATCCAGCAGAAGTAAAATGCTCGGAAGAAACTCTGTTCAAGGGTGAGATGAAGTTTCATCAAGCTCTGGAGAATATACACAACTATTTAGATAAGGGGCTGCCAGAACAAGATTGCTATGCCTCGTTTACTGTCTAAGTTGATAGGGCTTATAGGTAACGCAATTTTTTATTACGTAGGCCTATGGACTTTATATCACACTGTATATTACATTTTTTTTATTTAACCTTTAATTTTTTTATATCATGACTGATGATAAAAAGTATGATTCGGTACTCGTAGGGTACACGGATGAGCCTCGAATGTACGAGGGACAATTGTCTAGCTGGAGTGTTCGTCTTAAGGACACTGAGCTTAAGGAGATGATCGACAAGTACGCTACTAAGCGTAACGCTGAAGGTCAAGGCGGTAACGTATACCTTAAGCTATTTATGTCTAAGACTGGAAAGCCTTGCTGCTCTGTGTTTGATCCAAACAGTGAAGCTGCAAAGGAGAAGAGAGCTGCTAAAGCTGCAGCTACGGAGGCAGTAACGGATGACATGCCGTTCTAAAAAGGCCCCTATCTACTATATGAACGCTCGGATTGCTTTTAAGAAAAATAAAAGTATTTCTGAGCGTTCAGTGTGGATAGTATCTATTTACGATAATCCTGCAGACATAATGGCTCACGATAAGAAAACTATGGGCAGGTTAATAACAGAGTGTTATGGTAAAGGATCTAAGGCTAAAATTAAGCAAGTGATTATAAGAGAGATCACAAGTAAGATATTTCTAACAAACTCAACTCTTTCCGTAGATGAACACCAAAGAATTAATAAAACAAAAGTGTAAGGAGATTGAAAGCCTTCTGCTGAGGAAGAACGAAGCTTATGGGGATTCAGCATTAAATCCTGCGGGTATATTCTCTAAGCTAAAAGCTAGTGAGGCTATAAAGATTAGGCTTGATGATAAGCTTAAGCGTATCGAAAATGTCGGTGTCAGTGATGAAACCGAAGACACACTAATGGATTGTGCTGGCTACATGATCCTCTTAATGATTGCAAAAGACAATGAAAGTAACAATATTCCAGAGCGTAAAATCTCCGAAGGCTCCTCATCACATACAACTAGAAACTGCACTATCTCGTATTCAAGCGGGGAAAAGCAAGAGCCTAATAAGTGAGGTAAGAGGCGGAAATAAAGCGAAAAAGCTTGAGCTCCCTGTTGTATGTTTCAGCGGGGAGTTTTCGTCTAGATCAGATGATGCTTTATTCGAGCACTCTGGATTTATTATCTTAGATTTCGATCATGTTGATGTAGAGTCAACAAAGACAGCGCTCGCCACAGACAACTATATATACGCTTGTTGGACTTCTCCATCAGGGGATGGTATAAAAGCCCTTGTACGGATCACTAATCCAGAGCGTCACAGGGATCATTTCAGAGCCCTTATAGCCTATTTCAACAGACAGCATGGCTTGCAAGTCGATGAGACTGGAATAAACGAATCTAGAGCCTGTTTTGAGTCATACGATCCTGACATAATTATCAAGGACGACTACAAAAGGTTTGGTCATTTTACTACTGAACAAGCTGAGGCCCAGGTCCCAACTAATGAGGCGTACTCGTATACGGATTACATGAAGCTAAATTTAGCTGCACGTATGATACGTAATGCTCAGGATGGGGAGAAGTGGGCTACACTAAATAGAGCAGCTATACTTTGCGGGGGTTACATCTCTGCTGGTCGTATGGAGGAGGAAGAGGTATTAAGAGTCCTTTTTAGAGAGATAGAGAAGAGAGACATAGAATCTGACGATCACGCTAAGCAAACGATTATAAGCGGTATAGAGAAGGGTAAATCTCTACCTATTAAAGACATCATAGATAGCGAGAAGTCAGCACAGCGTGAGCTCCTGATCAACGATGGGGATATGTCATTCATATCGTCAGATGACGAGGATTTCAGGTGGATAGACGATTACTCTCAAGGTAATATTGCGGTAGGATTAGATACTGGTGATACACTCCTGGATGACTACTTCAGGTACAAGAAGGAGTTCGTAATTATTAACGGACACAGTAATGTAGGTAAGACAACAGCTGCATTGTATCTTATAGCTAACTCAGCGATACGTCATGGATGGAAGTGGTTGATCTATTCTTCAGAGAACAGAACGGCATCGGTAAAGATGCAGTTGATGCAGTTCGCAGCAGACTGTAGGATCGAGAATATGAATTACTCTCAGCGTAAGCAAGCTTACAAGTGGGTTCAAAAACACTTTACTCTAATAAGTAATAACGGCATCTACAGCTACTCAGACATTATCCTGTTTATGGAGAAAGTGATGCGTCAGCAAGATCTAGATGCAATATTCGTAGATCCTTATAACTCATTACGTTTAGATATGTCTGGTTCAAGTATTGGTGTACATGACTACCACTATGAGGCTGCTAGTCAGTTCCTTACGTTCTCAAAAACAAACGATGTAGCTGTGTGGTTAAACATGCATGCCTTCACAGAGGCTCAACGACGTAAAGGTGCTGATGGGCTCCCAGTTGCACCGTATGCTGAGGATACAGAGGGTGGAGGTAAATTCGTGAACAGAGCGGACTGCTTCCTTACACTTCATCGAAAGGTTCAATCACCAGACCCTAGTGTACGCAAAATGAGTGAGTTACATGTCCGCAAAGTTAGAGAAGTGGAGACTGGTGGTTATCCAACACCGCTTGAAGATCCTTACAGAATGGTAATGAACTCATCTCACACTGGATTTATTTCTTGGTTAAGTAAAAAGCCTTTATTCCAAAACATTGATTTCCAGGGAGATAAACAATCAGCTATAAATTTCTCGGATTTTTTGTCAAAATAAATTTGGAGGCAATACGACTTAGCCTGTAACTTCGCTTTATGAAACGAGGTAAACGAAAAACTAAATCTAAAAAAAAATCGTTAGGCAAGTTTAAGTCATCTATAGAGAAGTATTGTTCAGACTCGTTACGTGAATCTGGGATAGCTTTCTCTTATGAGGAAAAGGAGTTTGTTCTATCAGAGTCCTTTAGATTCACTAACAAGTATTTTAAAATGACTGCTAAGAAACCCCTTATGACGGATAGGAGTAATTCTGTTCAACATCCTATAAGGTATACACCTGATTTTGTATGTAAGGATCATAAGTGGATCATAGAAACAAAAGGATATCTACCATCTCATCATGATTTTCCTATGAGGTGGAAATTATTTTTAAAGCATATTATGGATAATAATCTAGGTTATGATGTATATTTGGCTAAGAACAAAAAACAGGTCGATCAAGCCATCGTAGAGATTAAAAAATCCATGAGTAATGAGTAATGTTAAAGTAAGCGAAACCTACTTCACTGCATGTGAAAGGATTCATGATGCGGCAGATATGCTGTACGAATCGTTGCATGACGAAGACGGTAACGCTGTGAATGAATTTAATGAAGTTTTAAAAAAAATAAAAGACTTTAGAGACTGGGTAAACATAGAAATAGATCTAGTCAGAGAAGTTTGTAAAGAGTATGAAAACGACACACCATTCTAGTGTTGTCAGTCGCAAGAGACATAAACAATCTTGGAGGGACGGCAACATAGCTGCTACTAGGTACAAGAGAGCTTGTCCCGACGCAAGAAAATCAAACGAGTACGAAGACATAAACCTTCATGTTGACTTTTGGCATGGAGATAAAGGAGTTGATGTAAAGGGTAATAATCTACCAGACGAAATCTGGGTGGAGTTTGCTAACGTCAACGGTAAACCAGGCTGGACCAAAGGCGCTGCTCAATGGATAGCATTTGATATGGCCGAAATTGGGGGCTTTATACGAGTCGACAGAAAGGATCTATTGGATTGGTGTTATAAGAATGTATCACCAGATATAGTAAGTAATAAAAGAGAAGCCTACAGAAAGATATACCAACGTAGAGGTAGGCAAGATAAAATAACAAAATTAATTTTAAGTGATTTAAGAGAGTTAGAGAGCTATAGTGTAATACCTTACTCTATGGAATACATAACTCCTGAAGGTGAATTAAATAAAGTATAATGGAAGATAAAGTTGTTGATGGGTACGAAATGTTTCATGATCACATGAACAGAGATGCCAACATACTGTATGGTATTGTAACAGAAGTTTTTAGAGACGACATCCTTGACTCTAGAAGGTATAGGAATTTAGTAGATGCAAGAAAGGTATATAGTCATATACTGCGTCAGAGTGGATATACTTACTCAGACATAGGTAGGTACATGAAGAAAAACCACGCCACGGTTATGCATCACTGTACTGATGCCCCATACATTATAAAGAGTGATCCTGAGCTTAAACAAAAATATCTATTGTGTAGAAGCAGATATCTAGAGGCTATTGGCAATGCCAATTACATCAGGGAAGATAAAGCCAATAAGAAGCTAATCGACACAATGCAGGAAAAAGATTCTTACATAGATGAATTAGAACAAAAGATTCAACATCTACAAGACAAATCAGAAGTCCTTAAAGAAAGAGTAAGCTGGTACGAGGGCGAGTTTGGATTCTATAAAAAAGAGCTAAGACCTTTGTATCAGATAATTACAGATAGGACTAAATCTAAAACTGTTGAACAAATAGCTAAAAAGCTAAATACTATGTACAACGGTGTTTACAGTACAGTAATAGAGGTGTATTAACACCTCTATTATTTTTTTGCCTTCTTCTCAATAGTACGGCCTGCAAAGTACGCACCGAATGCAGTTAGCATAAGTAGCTCTAACAAAGACACGTACGAGTCCTTTACATTGAACGGTACGTTATCCATACTATCGATCATCATAGTGACCATAAACATTCCCATGAGACATATAAGTGTCACTGGGCGTATTAGCTTAGCTAACTTAACGTCGCTACCCATATCGGCCTTCCAGCGCTCTGTTACGTTCTCTTGGAATCTAACCTCTGCGTCGATCATACGCTGAGCCTCTTCCGAGTCAACACTATCATCTTTGTCGATAAGGTTTTTAACTACACCCATCGCTCCGCTATCTGGTAATAGATCTCCCACTACTCCCAGCACTTGCGGTGCTTTTTCTGCTAACCAAGATCCAAGCTTGGTGTCTTTAATTTTCTTACTCATATTATTTATCTTCTATTAGCTTCTTGATAAAATTCAAAATTTTCTTTATCGTTTTTTAAATCGTACTCAGGGAAGTAAGTCTTCCACTTTTCGATAACATTAAGATTAAAAGTAGATACAGCGAAAGCTGCGTTTCTAATCTTCTCTTGAAGTTCCTGTTTTGTCCCTCTATGGGAATCCTTTATGTAATTATATAGGTCTTTAAATTTAGCTTTTGTTATAAGCTTAGGACTTAAAGGCTTATTTTCTCCCTTAACAACATTATCAAAAACCAATCCTGCGTCAGCTTTAGATACTCCGCTTTGCATTAAAGACTCTACAAACTCAAGTTTAGTCATGTTAGACTTAACCGCAAAGTTTACCATCTTCATAATTCTTTTTGCTACACCGTATTGCTTGTCTGCATACTCAAAACCTATTTTAGAAAGGTATTCTGGATCTTGTCTAGTCCAAAGGTTTATATCAGACTTGGTTAAATGGAAGTTTATGTAACCGTTTAGATCCATAGTTTCTTCGTGGATAGCCTGAATGGTACCAGTCTTAAGGTTAAGCGTCTGTACACGGAAACCTAAGAGAGCTAATATAGCGTCAGCGTTAGTGAACTCTTTGTAAGGAGTCTCTTTTGTCCCGAATACTTCTGGCATAACTTCGTTAGCTCGAAGGAAATCAACTAAATTATTGTAAACGCCAGGACCGACACCTCTCATTAAATACTTAGTTATTTCTTCATCGTTTTCAAGTATATTCTCTAATACAGTTTTATCCTGATCGTAGTAGTATATTGGTCGACCAGTATCTACTCTTTGATTATTGAATATTTCAAAAGCAAATTTAGATGTAGCATCAGCAGCTGTAAAGGGAGATAGTACTTCACCTATAGCTGTATTCACTTGCTCCATAAAGGTTTCGTCAGTAGGATCGCCTTCACCTAGTAAAGTCATTACAGGAGCCCATATCTGTTCTTGAGGTAAGAAAGACCTCATATCAAGATAATTAATTGCCCCATCTTCGCCTTGCGGTAAAAACATAGGCCTAGAGTTAGCAGAATGTTTAGATCCTAAAGCTCTAATCGCATCTACATCCTCATCGTCATACCCGAAAATATCTTTACTGTAGTTAAATAAGCTAAACCCTAATCCGTTAGCTACAGTCATACCCAAAAGTCTTTCTGAAGCCATTCTCACTCTACCCGCTACTAAATCCTCTGCAATAAACCTTAAGTTGTTCGCAGTTGTTCTGTAGACCTCATAAGGGAATGAAACGAACATACCAGAAAGTGGGAATCTTCTAAGCTTCTTTATATTTCTAGGTATCATAGAATACGTAGGATATCCGTTACGAACACGACTTGCCGCTATATCTGCGGCTTCAGCCTTTGTCATGTTAGGACTATCTCTAAGGAGTTTATTCATCTCTATGTAGTACCCTGTAACTTTAAAGAAGTCATCACCAAAAGCGTAGGTCCTCTCTGTGAATTCTCTTAGCTTTCTGGCTGCTTTTCTAGCTTTACTGCCTCCTTGTTGTTGAGCTATTCTGTTGGCTTCAGTAAGCTGGCTCCAATCCCTAAGCATTTTTAAAGCCTCAGTTGCTCTTGCACCGTCAGCAAGTACTCCTTTCGCTATAAGGTCTAAAGTCGCTTCTTTTAGCCTCTTATTTTGATTTACTACATTAGGATCTCCCCAAGCTAAATCTTTAGCCATAGCTATTGCGTTAGGATTGCTAAGGAAAAAGTGTCCAGAGTTTAACCCTAAGAAAACACCACTGATAAGGTTTCTAGATGTAGTTGTAGGTGAGTATTGAGTCTTACCAATTTTGACCATACCTTGAATTCCGTGAATCGTTCTCCAAAACTTACTTGGAGAAACAGGGACAGGCATCATACTATCGTACATTTGTTTAAATACAGGATCTACGTACAATCCATCTAAACCGCTATAAGCTTTACCTGTCTCTAAAGGAACTAATCCTTGCTGAGAAGCTTCTGAAGCTAACCCTAAATCTAACATAGACTGTCTTAAGCTCTTTTGATACTGAAGATCAGAAACGTATCCAGTCAGCCTATGCATTGTATTTACATAGTTAAAGTTTACGTCATCGATTTCACCTAAAAGCTTTCTAAATGGTTCTGGTATATCTTTTCTACCAGCAAACATCTTAGTATCCAAAGCTCCTATTGTACCAGATCCGTAAGCAAAGTCTCCAGAGGCTATCTTTCTGTTTATGTCTTGTATATATGACGTAACCATTTTTCTAGCTTCCAACCTAGTACCTGTGAACCCTTCTTGACTCATTATAAAGTCTATAGCACCATCAAATAAAGCTTTTTTATCTGCTGGCATTTCATCAAATCTCATGCTTAGCTCTTTCAACCAAGTCCCGTTATCTGTAAAGGCTTCGTAACTTCTTTTTAGGTAGTGACCTTTGTTAGACTTCAGTAATTCTACTAGCGCTTTGTTTTTCTCTGTAGGGTTTTCTTCTAACAACCTTATAATATCATCAGTAGCAGCATCTATTCTACCTCTGAGGTAATCTACTTTAGCCTTCATAGCTTCGTCTAAGAATGCTACTTTAGCGTTAGGATCACCCTTCATGTACTTGTTAAGTTCTTCAGTTCTCCTAGCGTATTCCTCGTTACTGATTTTTTTACCATTAACGTCAAACTTTAAGTCCTGGAATAAAACATCCAGCATACCTAAATCCATGCCTATTTGAGTCCTAAGAGATGCAGATAGTCTCTGCTGTGCTAGGATGAGCTCAGAAACTTCCTCATACTTCCTCTTCTTCCAGAACGCTAAACCTCTACCAGGGCGACTACCACCAACGCCAGCGTCAGTTCTAAAAGTCTCTCTAAAAAGCTTTCTTAACCAACCTCCTTTAAATGTCGCCACTTCACCTTCCTCTTCCTCAACTTTTGATGGGGTGTCGTTATTTCTAGGTTCACCCTCAAGCGGTTCTTCGATTTCGTCAGGAGCCTTTCTGTTAGCGTCATCTGGAGTTATTACTGGAGGAGCTTCAGGATCAGCATCAGGATCAGCATCAGCATCATCTTTAGGCTTAGTGTTAGCATCATCTTTAGGTGGGACTATACCACCCTCTTCATCGAATTTTACAGTGTACTCTCGACCACTTACTGGCTCTCTAAACGTAACATCATAAGAGCTTTCAAAACCTTTAGTATATTTTGATTCAATAGAATTTCTCATCTTTATGAGTTCAGCCATCTTATTTTTAATAAGAATCTTCAGCTCAGGATTTTTCGTAGACTCATACTGACGAGCAAACCTTTGTAAACGTAGATCTATATTCGTTATTTGATCTAAGTCACCTTGACTTCTTCTTCCCACGTATTCGTAAAAGGCTTCGTCTTTTCTGGCTCTAGCTCTACCTTCTTTTTTGATCTGATTGATTAGCTGTAAAGCTTCTGTTCTTTCTTTGCTAGATATGTGAGGATTGTCAGCAGTCTCTTGGAGAGTTTCTAGAAGTTTTCTCTGCTGCGCATTCATTCCGTCTTTACCTATACGACTGTTTGCTAAGTGCTTTATATAGCCTAAAGATGTACCGCCTACGTGCATCCCAGGCCCCACAGGTAGAGTACCTAGAGTTACATCAAGAGCCCTTTCGAACGCTTCGTATGCATCCCAGTTTGGATCTCCAGTTTGACCTTGTTTTTGAAGCTCTCTGTTCCATGCGCTAAGGAAAGTAGGGATGGCGCTTTCTGGAATAGCAACACCGCTACCAATAAGAAGGTTTTTTACAAAATCAATATTGCTTCGAGTAGCATTAAAATTAGTTTTTTTCATAGCCCTAGCTGCAATACCAAAAGTTACTCTGTCAGCAACAAAGTCTGTTACACCTATAGCACCCAAATATATACCTCTTCTAGTATGATTGGTTTCTATATCGTACATAACCCTAAGTTTTTCTTCAAGGCTTTCCATCGTGTCGTTTTCGTTTACAGGTATGTTTGCTAGAGCTTCATAGTAGGTTAATCTTTCTCCAGACTCTTTATCTACAAAGTCGTCAAAACTAATATCATTGCTTATAGTGTATGCCTCTGTAGCAATACCGTCCGCAGTGAGCATTAAAGCAATACCTGTTGGACCCATACCCATTACACCAGCTCCAATAGCAGCGGCTATCTGAGGCGAAGCTTCTGAAGCCATCATAAAAGACTGTTCGAAGTAGTTGTTTAAAGATGTAAGATCGCCAGTTTCGAAGAAGTTAGATAAACTCCCAGAAATACTTTCTTCATAGCTATTCATTTTAGCTCTCATATCCTCCATCTCTTTTTCACGAATAGCTACACCAGCATCAAAGCCTTCTCTAAAAGGATCACCTAGGCCTTCTTCTATGGTGTCAAAGAAAAATCCCATAAATCGACTCCCTAGATAACCTAGCTTGTTAGTGAATGTCATACCGCCTAGCTCAGCTGAGGTAAGTCCATCCTGCCACCAAGTCTTGTTACCTATCTCCTTATCCCCAGTAAAATCAAACAGATTGTCAGAACCTAACTTAAAGTAATACTCTAAGTCTTTGAGTTTATTTTCATCTAATCTAACGGATTGCGGTAAGGATTGAAAAACCATATCTCTAAAGAAGTCGTTATAAGACTTCTCCAGTCTTCTCATAGTTTTCCCCTGTATTCTTTGACCTGTAAACCTCTCTCCTGGTGTCATGTCTTTCTTTGAAGACTTTGCAAATCTACCAAGACCACTGGCACTACGAACCTCACCTTCACTTTCATCAAACTCATCAGGCCTACCATCTAGTGCAGCAAGCATATCTAGAATACCATCTTTTACGTAGTGTAACGGAAGCCCAAGATCTATATGACCTTTAAGCATTGCGTTTTCTGGTGATGATAAAAACGCCTCAATATTAGAAGCGAGTCTAGGATCTTCAGATACCGTTTTATTATACCAGCGATCAAAAGAACTCTCTTCTAAAAGCTGAAGGTCTGTAAATATTTTAGGATCTTTCTGCTCAGAGAGAAGTCTATTAGGGTTAAGCTTAAATATAGGACCCTCCCCAAACTTTGCTATGTAGTCTTGATCCGTATCAAAGACCACTTCAGCTGAAGCAAGTTGATATGTAGGAATAGCAGTTGGCTCTATACCAACAATAGTATCTAGCTTAGTCGGCTGTGTAGTGGAAACCGAATCTCCACCGTCTTGCTGATTCTGCTGATCCGTATCTGAGGTAGAAACCGTAGAAACCTCCTCCGAACTGGAGTCCGATTGAGATGTATCTTCTTGAATTTTTTTTTTACTTTCGTAAAACGAAATCAAACCATCTTTGTGATCCTTCCAAACATCTGGATATTGAGTCTTTAACTTTCTCTTTGCCTTAATTAAACTAAAACCCTTGTCGTAATATTCACCATATACTTTTGCCCAGTCTGTATCTTGCTGTGCATTCTGTGGATTTGGTTGAAGTATTTCTTGATCAATCATATTATTGTGCGCTTGCTATTTTTGTTTGAAGAGCATTTTTTATAGGCAATGCATCGAATGAGTTCATTAACTCTTCATATTCTTCTGTGAACTCAGGATCTGCGTTTGGATCAGTGCCGTCATCTGGCTTAAACATATTTATCACTACAAATGGAGTACTAGCCGCTTGCTCTGTAAGGAAAGGAGTACCATAGCCAACCTCAAACTCATCAGAACCTGCGGCAACTTTACCTGCAGTATATATAATAACTAAACCGTTATCTCCAGCATCTTCAAAAACTTCCACCTGATTTGTGTAGAATCCTTTATAAGTAATATCTCTATTACCAGTTCTCACCTCTACCCCTTGTCCAAACTCAAAGTCAGGATTTAATTGAAACTTACCATCATTACCTTCAATAACAATATCCTGTATAGCTTGTCGTTCAGAATCTGTTTCAGCATTCAGTAAGGCTTTTTCCCAATCGTATTGTGGGTCGTTTAGCTCTCTTCTAAATTCCTCTGAAGGTTGATCTCTTTTCTTGCTCTTAAACTGCCTAAGCTGTCGTCTTTCAGTTGAAGTGTACTTTTGACCGCCTCCAGTACCTTTCTCTGGATCGAATAAATCAGCGCCATCAGCCATCTGATTAGCGTAGTACTCCCATGGAGTACCATACTGTTCCATAATAGCTGTACTTATGTTTTCATCAGTTGAATAATCAGTTTCAGTGTCCCTTTCCCATAGCGCTACAGCAGAACTTGAAAGAGCTGAAACACTGTAAAGACCATCTGGCTTGATGTACTCTAGAGCGTCAGCTATGTAAGCGTCTCGTGCTTGGTCATAGGTTTTCTCGCCAGAATCTACCTGGCTATTAAGATTTTTAGCTAGCTTAGTGAAGTGACCCGCACCTCTTTTAGTTTTAAAGCTTTGGTGAGCATCGCTTGGGAATATATCATCAGCTGCTGCAAAATCAGGATTGAAGATACCGAGATTACCTAAATCAGATGAATCAAAGGCGCTACCACTAACGTACTGCTTTTCACCAGTATCTGTCACGTAGTATTCTTTACCAGCGTGTACACCAGATGTTTCAGATAAGATTGTTTTACCTTGATTCACAGCCACTTCCTTTAAAGTTCGAGGGCTGTTTGGATCGTTAGGATTGTATTCTGGATTACGAAACTGACCAATACCTAACTCACTATCATAATCGATAAGCCCTACGTTATTGAATCTATTTCTTCTCTCGGTCAATCCGTCTACAGTAAACACAGCATCCATACCGTAAGGTGAATTACCACCATCGTACAGGTCTGGGTTTTCTATGTATGACTGATACTCACCATCCTTCTCACCTACTTTAGCGTGACTATTTCCTTTATCATGTATTTCAATTAAAGAAGTAGCTATTGCTCCAAAATCTGCATTCGGGTCATTATTTATGTCGTAAAGAGCTTTATTTCTTAGCTTATTAAATTCCTCGACATGAAGTGTAGCCCATCCGCTTGTCTTCAATCCTTCGATCTGAGCTAAAGCTTTATCTCTTCTCTTGTTTAAAGCTTGGTTCTGATTAACCTGATTTAACTTTGCTAGTTCCATCAACCTAGCAGACTCTTGCTTAGCAAGATCCGCATAGCTAACAAACTTTGCTGGTGATACGTAATTATAATTAGCCATTATGCCATTTGTTTTCCAGACATCATCATCTCCATTCTCTCTCTCATAGCATCTTTCTCAGAAGGTTCTTCGCTGTCTTGAAATTGAGGTTGAGATAAAGTTTTACTTACAGCCTCATATAGCGCCATAAGTTGATCCATTGTAGGCTTCTCACCAGACTTTACAGTCTCGTCTATAACCTCAACTGCATCTTCTATCTTTTCAGTCTGTTTACTATTAAGGATTATTTCCCCACCAGTAGCTTCCCCTACTTTCTCTCCATTAGGGGCTATCATATCGATAGGATTTGAATCGTGATCTTCTGGTCCTGGTAAGTCCTGTCTTGGAGGAACCCCACCCTGCCCTTGAGCAGCCATGATTTGAGCCATAATATCGCCACCCATTTCGTATTCAGGTATTTTAGCCCCATCTTCAGCGAAGGCTCCAGCTACTGCCCCACCAGTTTGAATTAACCCAGACAAAATGTTTGGTATTGCTTGAGCTTTAGCCTCATTAAGAGCTGTTATGTTGTCTTGAGCTGTGGCATAAGCTAATTGATCGCTCGCTAATTTATCTTTAAATATATCTCTTCTTAACTGTAAATTGTCTGCTGCAATGTTT
>TARA_A100001201_G_scaffold43649_2_pt1 | contig 15934 bp, 19 predicted proteins | sample TARA_A100001201 | Tara Oceans TARA_A100001201 (sample SAMEA2619872) | marine metagenome | biome: marine biome (ENVO:00000447); feature: surface water layer (ENVO:00002042); material: "saline water (ENVO:00002010), including plankton (ENVO:xxxxxxxx)" | depth 5 m | reverse complement strand
ATTAGAAACTAATGGAAGAAATTAGAATAGAATTAAGAGGCTTCGGCACTAGCTCAGGAACTGCTGACGATATAGTAGGAGATTTAGATGTTACATCAAACGAGGACTTTCCATTATCATTGACATTTCAAAACTTTGATGTTAGGGATTTCTCAACTAGAAATGGTGCTTTTAGCAAAACATTTTCAATTCCTGCAACATCAAACAACAACTCCGTATTGAGAAATCTTTGGCACTCAGGTTGGGTAAGGGGTTCAGCTAATGCGACAGGAAACATACCCTGCACCATATACGCTTCCAATATTCCTATAACATCAGGTAAGTTAAGGATTACAAAAGTTGTTAAAGACACAGAGGTAAAAGGCTACGACTGCACATTTCTAGGAGACAATATGGATTGGGCTTCAGGAATAAAAGACTTAGACCTTAAAGAGCTGAAGTTTAGTAGTGAGCCATACGACACATATTACAGCACTAGCGGAGACTCTTTGTTAAACGGAGGTATTCAAGCGCAGCCATTTGTGTTTAGCAACATTCAAGGAAACGATGACCTTGTTGATGCTGTTGATGCTCAACACTATCAAAAGAATCACGACAGGCTTGTTTACCCTCTTCTCTCTATTGGAGAAGGTATTTCGGACAGAAAGCACGCTACCGACTTGGAGTTCATACCTTGCGTTTACATAAAAAATGTTTGGGATAAGATATTCCAAGCTCAAGGGTATGATGTAGAAAGCACCTTTTGTGATAGCGAATATTTCCGTTCTCTTATTATGCCTCTTTTCTTCAAGAGACAGGGTGGTATGATTGATGGTGGTTATGGACAAATAAGGCTTACGCTAGACGACCAAGATATGACTTATTCATACTTTTGGGAAGAAAGCGCAGATGATGATGTAGATGGTGAAGACGCAGACTCACACCCTCATCGTAACACCATAGAGAATAGGTCAATAGGAAATGTTAAGCTTGATAGAAGATACGGAACTGTGGCTCATGAATCACTAACCCCTTTAGGTATTTCAACAACTCTTAGCACATCAACCAATAACGCTCAAACACCAAGAGTTAGATTTGCTTTCATTGGAGATTTTATTGAGGACAATAGCGAACAAGAGGGTGTTCCGACACAGGTAGGAAATGTAAGACATGGAGCTAGCGGACAGTACACCACAGTATGTAAAACAACAAGCTCCCCTGCAACGATAACATTCAAGCCAAGAGTAAGACACCATAGGCTAGTTGGAGGAGATTGGGGTAGCCAACACTTTAAATATAAATTAGTTGCTGAGATATGGGAGATTCCAACTACAAGTGGTGTTCCCCAAGATGACACTACTGACATATACAAAGTTATAGACACAGCCTCGAACAATGATGCTAGCAATAATAACTTTTTGCAAGATTATACAAATTACCCCGATTTAAGAAGAGTTAGGTATGTTGATTTGCTTGTAAATAGAAACCCTGAAGATGAGTATCAAGGAGATGACGATGCCCATGAGGGCATACAGGGTAGATGGGATGATGTTTGGTCTCCAACATTAGAATATACGGATTACGGAACTGCTACCGCAAACTACATAGGTGTTATATCTGCTGTCGTAACAGATTATCCTTCGGGACATGGAGGTAGTGTAGAAATAGCGTATCAAGGGGGTAGTCAACTAACGATACAGGGTGAAGAAGAGTTTAGGATAGGTGATGATATGTCGGACATTCAATTTATGCTACCAAAGGGCAAGCAGTCTGATTTTGTTATGGGCTTGGCTCAAATGTTTAATCTTCAGTTTCACACAGACCCAATAGCAAAAAAAGTGTTTGTAGAGCCTTACGACTACTTCTACAACAAAACAACAAATGCGCTAGATTGGTCTGAAAAGATTGATTACTCTAAAGATATTACAGAAGAGTTTTTGCACGAGATAAAATCAAATCTTGTATTCAAATACAAAGACGCTAGTAATGACGCTCTTTTAAATCAATATAACAAAAAGCATAATATTGATTGGGGTGCTTATGAGGAAGTGGATGAAGACGGTCTTTTTCAAAAAGGCGAGTACCTTGTAGAAAACAAGTTTTTCTCTCCTTCATTCAACTACAAGTGTGCAGAATATACAGATGTTACAAACTCAAACCCAACACCTAGCTATGACTCTTGGTGTACTTTTCCTATATACCTTGACGAGTATGCTGCTGTTGGTGTTCAAAGAAATGTAGATTTTCCTGAAAAGAATTTTGATATAGGGGCTAGGATTTTATGCTTAATACCTGCAACAGCAGGTTATGAGCCTCTTGCTGCAAATGACGAATACATTAACTTGGGAGGAGATACCGAAAGAAGACAATATAGAAGCCACCTTACAGGAACAGGTCAAGTTTACGCACAAGCAACAGATAATGATTTAGAGGCTGCAAGCACCATTGTTAACGAGTTTGCAAGAGGCAACTTCTTCCATCTTGACAGAAAAAACGGAAACAAAGGAACAGGTGTTGATTTAGGGTTTGTAACATTGGGTATTGGTCATAAAGACGCTAGCGGAGTTGAAATAGAGCTAGACCCAAACCTCTCCTATAATAGAGTAAAACATTTTGAAATCGCCAAGCCTTTAGATAATTATACTATAACACAAAATGGGTTGTATTTTTACTTTCATAGTAAAATGGTAAATCAGCTTAAAAACAATCCACGATTAAAAGTTGTTTATCTAAACCTAGACTATCAGGACATTTTAACATTAGACTTTAGAAACCTAATATATCTTGACGGAGTGTATTATAGAATAAACAAAATATCAGACTTTAAGCCACACAAAAACGAGTCAACGAAAGTAGAGCTTATAGAATATTTTGAGCTAGGAACACCAAGCTCATTTGGAGAGGTAATGGACTTAAGAACTAATGGATTACAGATTTAACTATGGCACAAAGAAGAATTAGAGACGCTAAAAAAAGCATTACCAATAACACTCTTTACTGTGTTATTGATGGTGTATATACTCCCGTTGTGTATCAGCAGGTCGCTGAAGATGAAGAACTTTACTATAATGAGGTAAAGGTTATGCCTAGAAACAAGATTGCAAGAAGAGAGTCTTTGAAGGGTGGGCATAAGCCTGTTGTAATAAAAGAATCTGTAACAACAACAACAACAACGCCTCAAGGCACAACGACAACAACAACTGTTTCTAGCGTATCTCCTTTAGCTATATTTGACTACACATCCAACATTCAGCACTCAAGCGAGCTTATAGGTTCTTGGGACTCTACTTTAACATCTGTGTATCTTGAGCAGACAACATCAGCTAATAAGCCTCTTTTAGGAAGAAGAAAAGGTGGTTCTGCTAACAATGTAGCTCCTTTCTTTATTAAAGGGACAGGCAATGATACAGGAAGCTATATGAGCTTCAATAGTGCTTTGACTATTTCAGGAGACTTTACCATAATGGCATACTTTAGACCAAACAATGAAAAGTATGTAAGAATACTAGGCAGCTCATCTGACTCCAATATATTTTTATCCTTTAATGAAGACGCAAATAGAAACCTTCATTTTGGATTGGGTTCGGGTAAAACGCACGCTATTTCATTAGGAACAAGCGCAATAGGCTTTGACAAAGAATATCAAGTTACAATACAAAGAAGTGGCACTACGCTTTATGCTAGAGTTAATGGAACTCAAGTAGCAACAGCGACCGTTACAACAGATGATTTTGTTATTGACCAAGTAGGAAGGGTGGGAACAAGTGTTTCAACTTTTGGAGGACATATAATGCACCTATCTATATATGACGGGTATATAACTAGCAGGCTTCCCTATTTAGAAAAAGGAATTACCAAAACCTCATCTAAAGCTCAGTTAGACTAATGAACGCATCTTTAAAAATAATATTAAAAAAGATTGGCAACGACCTTGTTAAAGATTTAAGACAAGAGCTTGATAAGCAAGACTATTTTGCTAGTGGCTCTTTAAACAGGTCTATCAAAGCAAAGGTAACAAGTAATGGTCTTGATATTGTTGGTAATGGTTACGGTCATATTATAAACTATGGTAAAAAAGGTTCTGATTGGTCAAGGATGCCAAACATAGAAGATTTAAGAGATTGGGTAAGAACCAAAGGATTTGCTAGTGATGAAAGAGAGGTAAAGCAAATAGCTTACTTCGTTGGTAAGAAAATTATGAAAGAAGGCTTGCCGAACAAAGACAGAAACGCTCCAAAGCTAAACTTCATTGGTAATGTTTTAGATAAAGCAAAAGACAAGATTGTTGCAGATTTAACAAATGCAGCAATCAATGAAATAATGGTTGACATAAAAAAATTAAACAAAGAATAAAATGGCTCAAAAAAAAGAACAAGTATTTCTTAGTGTTGTAGTACAGGGTACTGACAAGATTGTAGGGATGAAACAGCAGATGGTTGAACTAAAAAAAGCCATTAGCAAAACAAGGACTGAGTTAAAACAAGAGGGGGCGGATTTACAAGATTTAAGCAGAAAGCTTGCTCAACAAGAAGTAAATCTAAAAAACACAACAAAGCTTTACAGAGAAGAGCAGAAGGCTATATCTTCAAGCAACACAGCAAAAAAAGCCGCTAGCAGCTTTACGATGAAAATGGCTACCGCTATGGGTGCTGCTCAGGTTGCAAGTAACCTGTTTATGCGTGCTATGGGGGCTTTAAGGCAAGCTGTTAAAGATGGACTTACAACTTTTAAAGATTTTGAGTTCCAAATGGCTAAGGTAAAAGCTATTAGTGGAGCTAGTGAAAAAGAATTTAAAAAACTTGGTAATTCAGCAAAAGAATTAGGTAGAACAACCTTCTTTACCGCATCACAAGTAGGGGAGCTTCAGCTTAACTTATCTAAACTTGGTTTTAAACCTGAAGAGATATTACAATCACAAGAAGCTATACTTCAGCTATCAACAGCGATGGGTGAAGACTTAGGTAGAACAGCAACAGTTGTAGCCGCTACCCTTAGAGGTTTTGGAGAAAGCACAGAACAAACAGGTAGATTTGCAGACGCAATGGCTTCCGCCTTCTCTAACTCAGCTTTAGATATTGAGAAGTTTCAAACATCTATGTCTAAGGTTTCTGCTATTGCTGCTATGGCAGGATTTTCCTTTGAAGAAACAACAGGTCTATTAGCCTTACTTACAAATAGTGGTATGGAGGCGTCTATTGCAGGGACATCACTTCGTAATATATTACTACACTTGCAAGACCCTACATCAGACCTTTCACAAAGACTAGGAAGAACTGTTAATTCAGGAGAAGACCTTATTGTAGCATTAAAAGAACTTAGTGATTCGGGGATTGATGTTGCGGGTGTAATGGAGATTGTTGATAGAAGACAGGTTCAGGCGATGAACTCATTTATAGCAGGAGCGGACACACTTACTGAGTTTAATGAAATACTTAATAATTCTTCAGGAGCAGCAGAAAATATGGCTGATGTAATGGAGAATACTGTTGGTGGTGCTTTACTAAAGTTAAAGTCAGCTTACGAAGGATTTGTTCTTTCTATTACAACAGGCACAGGAGAGTTCAGCCAATTTATACAAAATCAATTAAATCAATTATCAGGTGGATTAAATTTTTACGCAAATATGCTACTATCTACCTCAGATAAAACTATGAATACAGTTGTCAGGATTCAGTCAGATGCTCAAGCACGATTATCTGAAGACCCTGACTTAAAACTTTCTCAAGCATTAAAGCAAGAGATGACAGAACTTGAGGGAGAAGTAATGATTTACGAAAGAACCTTACAAAAAATGGAAGATTCTATTTTTAAAGGGTTTTTAACTAAAAATAGCAAGGCAAGAAGGGAGTCTTTGCAGGATGATATTGAGGCTAGAAAGGAAGCACTAACTCAAATAAAAGAGTTGATACAACAGCAGATTGATAAAGAAAAAGAGGCTGCTGATGAGGAAGAGAAATTAAAAAATCAGCAGGCTGAGGCAGCTTCAACACTTAGTGGGCAGCTTGAAAAACTACAAGAAAGACAGAAAGAATTAGTAGATATAGGAGAACATTTAACAGAGAGTGGTAAGAAAGAGTTATTACAAACAAATCAACAAATATTAGCGATACAAAAGCAGATAAAGGCGTTAAAAGAGCTTGGTGTAGAGGAGGAAAAAATTGACTTTAGTATTCCTGAAGCAAATATCGGAGAGGGCTACGCTGCTCTTATAAAAGATAGAATGGCGGAACTAGATGCTGAAATAAAAGAACAAGAAGCTGATTTGATGAAAGATTATGTTGATGGAAGAATAGCCTCTGAAGCTGAATTAAACGAAGCTATATTCAACATGAAAATAGCTACTTATGATGCAGAAAGAAATTTAGTAGGTCAAATGTCTATTGCTCATGATGCGGCAGGTAAAGCTATGATTGAGTTGGAAGGTAAGAAAAAACTTGCAACAGAAAAAACAACAGAAGCCAATAAAAAGCAAGGGGAGCAGCTTATTGAAAATGCTATAATGGGCGCACAAAGTGTAGAGGAAGCTTTTGCAAGCGTTTTAACAGTTAAGATAAATGAAATACTACTTAACGCTTTAGCTTCTATGTTTGAGGATAAAACAATACCATTCTTTGCGAAACTAGCATTGGGTTTAGGAATGAAGTCAATAGTAACACCTATGATAAATAATCTAATCGGTGTTGGTGGCGGAGGAAGCTCTCAAGTAGAAACTCAGGGGACATTTGCTAAAGGTGGATTGACCAATGGCGGAATGTTTGAAGGAGCATCACACGCAAATGGAGGTGTTAAGTTTGCAGTAGGTGGTAGAATCATGGAGGCAGAAGGAGGAGAGGCTATAATTAACAAGCGTTCAACAGCTAGGTTTAGACCATTACTTTCTGCTATAAACTCATACAACGGTAATGGTGTTAAGTTTGCTGATGGCGGACTGATAAACTCAGGAGAGAAGTTTGCTATGGGAGGAGAGTTAAGAAGCATACAGCAGATGGTAAGCGGAGGAGGAAGCTCAAAAGTTGTTATGGTAGAAAGTGATGTTACCAAGACGCAAGGAAGAGTTAGCTCACTAGAAGCGCAAGCATCTTTTTAACATTGGGTTGTTAGTAAACTGTTAGTAAGTAAATTATTATTTTTGCAACATTTTCATATATTGTCGTATGATAAAACAAAATAAGCTAGAAATCGTTAACGAGTTTATAGACAAAGTTTACAACGATTTAAAGGCTAAGTATTCTGAAGACGCAGGAATAAAAAATGTTTTGATATATCTAGCTGAACGAGGTCTTATTGAGCCAAAAAGACTAAGAGACTATATGGTGGTTTCTGACTTTTCTAAAATACTAAAAGAAAACAAAGGACACTCTACTCATACATTTATGGATTTGTCTATAAAGTATGATATTTCTGATAGAACTGCAAGAAACATAGTTTACGGAAAGAAGAAAAGTTTTAGGTTTGATAGCAATATTAGAAAATAGTTGCAACTTTTTCACAATCAAAGCATTTAATAAGTATATTTTTGCAGAATGAATAATTGGTATGATTTTCAGAACAAAGCAGAAGTTGTAGAAATTTCTATCTATGATGAGATAGGAGACTACGGAACATCTGCTAAACAATTTATTGACGACCTAAAGTCAGTAGGTAGCAAAGATATTACAATTCGTATGAACTCTGTTGGGGGAAGCGTTTTTGATGGACTTGCAATTTACAATGTTCTTCGTTCACATCAAGGATATGTTAAAGTAAAGATTGAGGGTCTTTCTGCTTCTATTGCTAGTATTATAGCTTTAGCGGGAGACGATATAGAGATGGCTGAAAATGGCTTTTTTATGATTCACAATCCGTTTGGCAAGTCTATGGGTGGGGCTGATGATATGCGTAAGACTGCTGACTTACTTGATAAAATCAAACAAGAACTAATAAACATCTACGCTAACAAGACTCAGTTGTCTGAGGAAACTATTTCTAGCATGATGGATAAAGAGACTTGGCTGACAAGTCAAGAAGCTAAGGAGATGGGCTTTATTGATACAATAACAGAGCCAATCAAGGTAGCGGCTAGTTTTGACTTCTCTAAGTTTACTAATGTGGACAGTAAAGAAGTTAACAACAGATTACAATTAATTAATAATATTAAGAAAACGAAAATGACTGAAGAATTAAAATCTTGGTTCAACGGTGTTAAAGAGGAAATCATTAACGCTGTTAAGGGTGAGGTAGTAGCTGAAGCCCCTGCTAAAGAAGAAGTATCAGTTGTTCTTTCTGACAACGAGGAGATTGTAAATAAACTTACAGACTTATCAAACGAAAAGGAAGAGCTTACATCTATCATTTCTGAAAAAGAGACTTGCATCTCTGAATTAGAAAACAAGGTGTCTGAAATGGAAGCTGAATTAGCAAAATTAAACGCTACTGAAACTAAAGTAGAAGCAGATAATGACCCTGCAATTAACGAAGCTGATGTTGTAGTTAATGAGTGGGATGTTTTTGCAAAATCATTATTAAAATAATAAATTAAGAAATTATGGCAACTTATACAAGTGCAAGTTTACCTACGGTAAACAAATATGATGTAAACAAGTACATTCTTGAGCCTTTATTCATGGGTCAAGAGTACATGAACTACATGGACATTATGCCTAATGTGTCAGGAACTATTGTTATTGACAAATTTAAGGCAATCGGTGGAATTACTAACGCTTTCTCTTCAGGTGCTTTCTCAGGAGAGTCAGGAGAGATTGGTGAAACTGTAACAATTACTCCTGTTCGTAGAGAGGCAGAAGTAGCTTTTGCAGGAAACTCTTTATACAACAAAATCAAAGGTCAACTTATGAAAGGTGGACACGACTTTGATAATGTTGAAGGAACTGTTGTAAAAAACATTTTATTAGAGATGATTGGAGCAGGTGTTAAGTCTGACTTCAACAAGCACCTTTGGTTATCTGATACTTCTGCATCAGGTGCTTTCGGTGATTTCGATGGTTTATTCGATGCAGCTTTCGCTGTAACAGCAAACAAAATCAACAGAGATACTATTTCTCAAGGCTCTGACGCTGCTTTAGCTTCAGGAAAAGGACTTGAAGTTCTTAAAGGATTATATGATGCTGCTGCTCCTGAATTATTAGAAGCAGGAAACCATGTTTACTTTGTGTCAGGAGACATCGCTGACGATTATATGGCTGCAACTTTAGAATCTTCTAACTTTGCTGCTGCGGGTTACGGAGCTATGGTAAATGGTGTTCCTCAGTTAACTTACAGAGGTATTCCTATCATCGTTCGTAGAGATTGGGATGTAGCTATCGCTGCTAATGTTGCTAACATTAACGGTGCTTCTAACGCTGCTGAAACTCACAGAGCAATGTTAACTACTAAAGATGCTTTCGTTGTTGCAACTGATTTCGATATGAACTCTGTTGAGCAATGGTATTCAAATGATAACAAAGAATACCGCTTTAGAGTAGCTTACTCTATCGGATGTGCTTTAAAAGACAGCAAATTAGCTGTTTACTACACACCTGATAACATGGCGTAATTTAATTTAGGGGGATGAAATACTCCCCCTAATAATTTTTAACACAATAAAACCAAAATAAAATGGCAATAGAAGCATTAGGAGTAAATCACACAGACTTAGAGTTAAGAGGTGGTTTACGATATATAGCGATTACTGATTTTTCGGATGCGACAAGTGTTACTTTTGATGACAGTGGAGACCATGCTGTTTCTGCTGTTGGAGGAGTTGGAGATGCAAAGCTTTTTGATTTAAAGCAAGGTACAGGTTCTTTAAGCACAAATGGCTCTAAAGAAGGGGGAACAATTATGTTTGAACATACTGTTTCTTTTTATGTTCCTAACTGTTCTTCTGCTCACCTAAGAGCTTTGGAATCAGCTAGAAATCAAAAATTGATGGTCTTTGTTCAAGATTTTAATGATGTTGCTTATGTTATAGGATGTTCTAAGGAATACAAATTAGACGATGATATAGCAAATCAACAAATGTTTGCAACTATTTCATCTATCGAGGGTGGAACAGGAGCAGCTTTGGGTGATGAGAACGGAGTAACCGTAACTATCACTTGTCAGTCAGGAGAGCTTCCTAGAGCATTTACAGGAACATTTACACCTGATTCATCAGATGGAACAGTTACAATTTCGTAATAATAATTAAAGGTAAAAGATTAGGGGCAGCCCCCCTTTTCTTTACTTTTTTTAATATATTTTTGTATGTATAAATCAACGCTAAAAAAAGGTGTATCATACTTTAAAGGCGCAAAACCTGTTGATTGGTCTTGTGCTACTCAAGAGCAAATGAAAACCGTTTATGAAAGAGGTGATAACGACCTTGTAATAAAAGTAGAAGATGCAAAACAAAAGAAAACAAAAGCAAAAGCAAAGTCAGCTAAAGCAGACTCAGACAAAGAGTAGTTTTAACACCAAGTACGCTTTTGTAAACATCAGCACACCAAGTGTTGATAGAGAGGTAAAGCAAATAGACAGGGTAAGAGAAGAGTATATTCCTTTTGGAAAAGACAATCTTTTTCCTCAGTATCTAGCTGACCTTAAAAGACATTCATCTACACATCGTTCTGTTTTAGCACAGAAGACTACCTTTACAACGGGTAGTGGATTTAAGACAGAAAACGAGTCGTTAAAAGATTTTATTGCTGATGTAAATGTTAGCGGTGAATCTTTAAAAGATGTATTCAAAAAATTAGCAGACGATTACTTTACTTATGGTAATGCTTACTTAGAAGGCGTTATGTATGAAGGGGGTATCAACTTTTACCACAAAGACGCTGCAACAGCTAGGGTAAGCAAAAACAGAAAAAGCGTTTGCTTTCACCCTGATTGGGATAACTATAAGAAGACACCTGAAAAAAAGCAGGTAATTCCTATATATCCTAGTATGTCTAATAGCAGCTTTATTATACACTACAAAGATTACGAAAGCACATTTAGCTTTTATGGTTTACCTGACTATGTAGCTGCTTTAGAGCATATAGCTATTGATTATGAGATAGGTAAATTTAATCACACAGCTTTTAAAAATGGATTTAGCCCTTCAGCAATAGTAACTGTAAACGGAGACTTTGGTGAAGCTGAGGCTGAAAAGTTCGTTGAAACTGCTAAGGACACGCTTACAGGAAGTGGTAACAACTCAAAAATATTATTCCTTGTAAAAAATGGAGAAGAAAGTCGTGGTACTGATGTTCAGATTCTTAACAACAAGGAAGATGGTGATTTCTTAGATTTACAGAAATTAACAGACCAAAACATTATTACTGCTCATAGATGGCAACCTGCCTTGAGCGGTATCGTTTCATCAGGAAAGATGAACAACACAGGTAGTGAGATTAGAATAGCTTATGAGTTGGCTATGTCAACAGTTATTAAAGACACTACAAACATATTATTAGACCCAATCAAAAAGGTTATAAATAGAGAGCTAGGAATTGACACAGAAGACTTAAAAGTAATTTATGAGCCACCTATTTCTTTCCTTTCTGATATAGACCCAAAACAAGTTCTGACCATAAACGAGCAGAGAGCAATGCTTCATAAAGACTTTGCTGCGCTAAGTGATGGCAATATGTTACTAGCTGATAGACAGCTAATTAGAGTTGAAAAAGAAGAAACAATAAAAACAAACTAGGATGGCGAATGTAAGAAATTTAAACAATCTAGTAACAGCTTCAGAGGTTGTTGCTCAAGCTTTTACAAATCAAGCTACCGACCTTGCTTTAATTTCTGACAGCATCATTGATATTGCTGAGTTGGCTCATCTAAAACCTGAGCTTGGCTTGGATATGTATGAGGAGATAAAAACTCAGAATCACAACTCTACACTAACAACAGCAAACAGCACTTTGCTAACAGACTTTATAAAGCCTGCTTTGTGTTGGTATGTTAGGTTTGAGGTTATGAACGAGATTCAATACAACACTACATCAGCAGGATTGGTGGTTAATGTTTCTGACTTTAGCACACCTGTAAATAATGAGCAGTTTAATCAGATGAAGCAAGATACATTTAGAAAAGCACAAGTTCTTCTTGATGATATGGTTGCTTACATACAGCATGAAGACCAAACGGGATTATATCCTTTGTTCGGACATGATGGAGATAGCTCAATGCCTGATACAGACCAAGCAACAAAAATGAACGGAATAATTTTTTACTAATGGCTACAAATTTTCCAAAGAAAGGCGATGACAAAAAGATTTCTTTACGCAACAGCGAAGAGAAGCAGTTTCCTTATGAGTTTGCTAAAAACCTAAAGGAGCAACAGCCAAAGATATGGAAGGCAGGAGGTAACATTCGTGGTAACGAGGCTTTTATGCTTTGGGGTAGAGCTAGAAAAGGAGAAGATACAGAGTCTATTAGAGCTTGGATAAAAGAAAGAGAGAGTTGGGCAAAGCGTCATTTTAGAGATGGTCAAAAGTTCAAAGGTGATGTAGAGCCAAACTTATCAAATGTAGCAGGTGTAGTAGCGCAAATCAAGTGGGGTGTTATTGGAAATCTTGGCGTTCAGGGTATGAAAGATGTTATACTTGAGTTAACAAAAAAATTAGAAGGTAGAAAAGATAATATGAAAAATGTTAGTCCAACAGTAAAAAAAGGATTAGAGGCTAAGGTTGAAGCTCACAACGAAGAGGTGAAGGATATGAAGAAGGATTGGAATCCAAGAGTAACCTATGCGAAGTTGGAAAAAGTGTTTGACAGGGGTGTCGGTGCTTACCGCACAAATAAAGAATCGGTTAGACCGAATGTGAAGTCTGAGGAACAATGGGCGTACGCAAGGGTAAATTCTTTTCTTTTTGTGATGAAGAAGGGTCGTTTTCAAGGAGGTACTCACGATACCGATTTACTTCCTGAGAATCATCCAATGAAGAAGGCAATGAAAGAAACGGAAAACGCTAGAAGAAACCCTAACTGTCCTGATGGTTGGGAACATCAAATGCCTGATGGCTCTTGGATGTGTGGTAAAAGACATGGAGGCGGAGGCTACAATAGTTGTAATGAAAAAGAATTACTATCTTTTTTAAACATAATGAAAGAAGATTTAATTACAGAGATAAAACTCATAAAAAAGAATAAATAATGGCAAGTACAATAACAAACGCAACACTTACTTTAACTATAACTGAGAGTCTTACGCTAGGTGGAACACAGTTTGGTGGTAGCAAAACTTTAGAGATAGCTAATATTAACGAAGCTTTTAAAAGAATAGTTAAATGTGCTAATAGTCAAACAACTACTATTGCAACATTCAATGGTAACGCTTTTGCTGCTGACAACGCTATTGACACAGAGGATGCAAAATACATAAGAGTAACAAACCTTGATGACACTAACCCTGTTGAGTTGGCTATCGTTGGAGCAGCTACTCTTTATCAAGTAAGACTAAATGCAGGAGAAACGCATATTTTAGGCGCACCTGATGACTTGATGTTGGCTGAGGCTGATACATCTCCTAGTTTTGGAACTATGGCTGATATAGCAAGCATACAGGTAAATCCTGCGGGCAACGATGTAGATGTAGAAATTTTAGTAGCAAGCGCATAATATGGCAAGTAACGAACATAGTAGTTTAGAGGAATCACAACTGCATAATCCAAAGGGATTTAGCACAGCAAGTAACAATACTGTTTTGTCAAAAAATAGTAGCGGTGCTTTAACATGGAGTAGTAGAACTAGCACAAAATGTATAACAATAGGTGGCTATCATAGCTCTAGCGGCTCTGTTGGTGATTATTACGCAAAACAGTTCTCTGCTGACTACCATAACTTTAACCAAAATGTTGACCCTCAAGATGCTACTAATGGAACTATAAACTCAGGAAGAAAGTGGGCGCACATGTATTCTGAGTTTGTTTGTCCAACATCAGGCTCAATAGCGTCTTGGAAGATAATGCATGGTGGAACTGCTAGTGCTGATTGGGATTTAGAGCTTTACAAGCTCTCTATTACAGACGCAACAGGAACTAATGCAGACCTTACTCAACTTGGAACAACCTGTCATTGCACAAATAACGCTAGCGGAAGTAAATATGTAGAGATTGTTGATATGAGCGTAAGTGGTACTTTAACATTCGCTGCAAATGATGTTCTTATCTGCTTAGTAAGAAAACAAACAGCAGGTTCTAAAAATATTTATTGGAACTCAACTTTAGAAATTAGATTAGATTACGATTACTAATGAAACAGCTATTAGCACAAAACTCAGATGTATTAGGATTAAATAGTGTAACGCTATTTATATCACTTACAGAGGTAGAGCAGATATTACAGATAATATTACTGTGTATCTCTATCATATATACTGCTCAACGATTTATTGACTACAAAAATGGCAAGAAAAGCAATAAGTAGTTTTGTAGCTAAACCAAAAGTAAAGCGTAAAGGCGTTCACTCTAAAAACTCTTCTAAAGGGCAAAAGGGTTATAAAAAGAAGTATCGAGGTCAAGGCAAATGATACAAAAAGATTTAACATTATCGGTTGGAAACATAATTTGGATTATAGGTATTATCTTTACAATGGGTATAGCTTATAGTCAGATAGCTCAACTTGATGAAGATATACTTGTTTTAGAGAAAAGATTGGAGAAGAAGATAAAAGTAATAAACGAGTGTGAAGATAAAATACACGAATTAGAAAAAGATATAGCAACATACAAAAACTGTAAACACCATAAATAATATGAAAAATTTTATATGCAAAGCGTTATACTATATTACCTTTAAGAAGGTATGTTTTGGAATGTGTAAAAGCTGTAAGAAATAATGGAAGAGATATTAAAGCTAATAGAGGGATATGGTTTACCATTAGTGTTATTGCTAGGTGCTTTATATGCTCTCTACCGCTTTCTCGTTTTTTCATTGTATGAGGTGAAGAACCAATTTTCACGCCATCACGAGAGGGCAGCAGACAATATCAATGAGATGATGAAGAAGATTGATATTATACTTGAGTTTATTAAAAAGAAGTAATGGAATTAGTAGTATTACGCTACAACATATCATCTGACAGCACAAATGGTATGTTGTTGGAGAAAACTTGGATAGGGTATGATTTTCTTTGCTACACCTTAGAAGATGAGGAGAGAGAGGTGAAGGTAAAAGGGGAAACTATGATACCTTACGGAAGGTATGAAATAAAGTTACGAAAAGAAGGAGGATTTCATGAAAGATATAGTAAACGATTTTCTGATATACACGATGGTATGCTTCATATCACTAATGTTCCTAACTTTGAGTATATTCTTATTCATTGCGGAAATACTGATGAACACACTATGGGGTGTTTATTGCTTGGTGATTCTCAAGAAAACAATGGATTGATAACAGGTGGCTTTATAGGCAAATCTACACAAGCCTACAAAAGAGTTTACAAAAGAATTTTAGATGCCTTAAATTTAGGCGAACAGGTGTTTATTGAATATAAACACACTAATGATTTTTTTAATAATTAAGGGTTCATAAAGGGTATATTATACCCTATATAATAAAGATAAAGCTAAAGTAAAAGATAAAGTAAAAGATAAGGATATGAGTATTTTAGGTAAAATATTTAGTAGTGGTGCTAAAGATTTAGTTGAAAGCGTTGGAACTGCTATTGATAAAATTCACACCTCAGCAGAGGAGAAGGAATTGATAAAAAGCGAAATAGAAAAGAAGATACTAGATTACGATTACAATATTCAAAAGGAAGTTACTAAGCGTTGGGAAGCTGATATGCAGGGTAATTGGTTGACAAAATCAATTAGACCTCTTACACTAGCGTTCCTAATGGTTGTTCTTACTGTATTTACATTAGTTGATTTTGGATATGTAAACATCAGTATATCAGACTCTTGGATTGACCTTTGGCAAATTTTAGCTATTACCTGCTTCGGTGCATACTTCGGAGGAAGGTCTGTTGAAAAAATTAAAAGATAATAAACATTTGCTTAAG
>TARA_A100001201_G_scaffold115377_4_pt1 | contig 15954 bp, 22 predicted proteins | sample TARA_A100001201 | Tara Oceans TARA_A100001201 (sample SAMEA2619872) | marine metagenome | biome: marine biome (ENVO:00000447); feature: surface water layer (ENVO:00002042); material: "saline water (ENVO:00002010), including plankton (ENVO:xxxxxxxx)" | depth 5 m | reverse complement strand
GTAATACTTATCTTCTTTTAGTTCCTTGTAACGTGCTGATTCAGCATTAAGGGAACTAATACGATGCTTGAGAAGATGAATGTGGCTAGCAATATCCGTATCCACAAGGAAATGGACAACGCCCTTCTCAAATGGCGTTTCATGACCTTCGCTCCACAGCATGTGGATGAGCTTTCCAATTCTTTGTCGTTTACCATCCGTTAAGTCCCTTGATGTCGAGGTCCATGCAGAGCAAGCAATAACCTCGTCTGATCCATAATAACCTAGAAGTTCTACCTTGTTATTCAAAATTAATCCTTTACCTTTTCTAACCAGTCTTCAAGTTTAACTTTTGGTTCCCATCCAAAGGATCTAATTTTATTAGTGTTCGACTGAGTGAATCTAGCCTCTCCCAATCTTTCCGGTATGAACGTATAGTAAGGATTTTCTCCGCCAATAATGTTGACCAAATCTAGGATAGCATAACTGACCCCAAAGCCAACATTAAAAAGCTCTCCACAAACGGCCTTATCTTCACATAGTGCCATTGTGATATTGGCGTTGACAACATCTGATACATGTGTAAAGTCTCTTGTTTGCAGCCCATCACCAACAACAGTCATGGGATTGCCTTCTCTGTTTTGTTTTTGGAATAGCCCTATTACCGGTGCATACTGACCTCTTGTTGGCTGTCGCTCACCATAGACGTTAAAGTATCTAAACGAAACTGTCTCTAGCCCATAAAGGGTGTAGTACATTTTGCACAAATCCTCTCCAGCACGCTTAGAGACCGAGTAGGGGTTTAGGCAGTCGGGGGTCATTGTCTCGACCATTGGGGGTTTGTTTTTTAGCCCATACGCCGCCGATGTTGAAGAATACAAAACTCTGCTAACCCCATGAAGGCGAGAGGCTTCTAGGACATTGAGGGTTCCGATTGTATTGGTCTGGAGTGCTAGGGCTGGGTCTTCTATAGTTGGCTGTATTCTGGATTCTGCCGCCAAGTGAAAAACATAATCAACACCCATAAACAGTTTGTGAATATCATCATAGTTGTTTATATCTAACTCATAATATGTAGCGTTTTTTGACGCATTGTAGTAAAACTTTTCGTGACAGTCTGCGGAGAGGTTGTCAATGACTATAACTTCATCGCCCTGATATATAAGCGAGTCAACCAAATTAGATCCGATGAATCCACATCCACCGGTAACAATACATTTACTCATTATCAATTACCTTTTCTATTAACTCACTCGAAGACTGAGTCTTTCCTCCCCCAACATTAAAAGCCATCTTTATGCCTCTCTTCTCGCAAAGATCATATTCAGGTATGTTGTCTGACTTCCTGTCACCACCGTTAGCAAAAATCATCTCATCGAAGTCCCACTCAAGAGAGTATTTGGTATGCAATATATTTAGCGTGGTTACTACTGACCCGTCTTCGTCGACAGATTCAACGGCCCTGTCAACGCATTGCAGTGCCTGAACTATTCTCATCCTTTCTTGACAATCCATAAAGGCCTTGCTTCCTTTTATTTTTACCTGATTATCATTGTTGACTATCACTATCAGATAGTCGCCTAACTTCTTAGCACCTTCTAGGTAGTCTAGGTGACCGCCATGTATAGGATTAAAGTAACCGGAAACCACAACTACTCTCATAAACCCATGTCTCCAAAATCCATATCTTCTAAATCGTTTTTACTAGCACCGATTTTATAGCTCGTTATCTCGTGTTCTTGCGGTGCGACCTGAACGCTTTCGCTACTTAGCCAAGGCTCTGTCCATCCGGCTATTGGATTCTTTCCTACGTTCTCATAAGGAAGCCCGATTGTCTTTCTTCTGGACATACATAACCAGTCGATATACTGATGCAAAACGGTTTCATTTAGACCAATAATTGACCCATCCTTAAATAGGTATGAAGCCCATTCTTTCTCTTCCTTGGCCGCGTTTTCAAACATCTCAACAGCAGCCTCTTGGCACTGATCAGCAATCCTAGTAAAACCTTCAGATGACTCCTTGTGTAGTATCTTTAGTATGTGCTGAGTGTTTGCTAAGTGTAGTGCCTCGTCTCTCTTGATTAGCTTGATTATGTCTGCATTCCCCGCCATCTTCTTATTTTCAGCAAAGGCAAACGAGCAGATAAAGCTAACATAAAACCTTATTGCCTCTAGTATGTTGATACTTATGACCGTCATGTATATCTGTTTCTTTAAATCTGTCAACTTTGCGGAATCACAAGCCATGCCCATCAAATTATTATAGTCGGCTATCGCACTGTTGGCACGTTTCATTATCTCTTTGTCTTCATAAATACCGCCAAATACCTCGGAACTATCTGCGTAAACATTTTGGATAATATAGCTATAGCTTTGCGAGTGGATCTTTTCAAAGAATTGCCAAGTCATCAAGCACGCCTCTAGCTCTGTATTTGTGACATACTGTAGCAGGGTTGGAACCCCACGACAAATCACGCTGTCAAGCATTGTCTGATACTTTAGGTTTGATGTAAAAATAAACTTTTCATTATCCGACATCTCCTTAAAATCGCCACGATCCTTCTTTAGCTCTATCTCTTCCGGTCTCCAAAAGTTCATCATTTGCTTGCTGTCAAGATCCTTGAATATAGGATACTTAACGACATCATACCTTTGAACCCCTAGGTCTTTGCCCAAGAAAAGAGGCTGAGACATTGGATCGACGTTCTTTGTGTTAAAGATGGTTTTCATATTGCACATGCTCCAGATTCGCAGTTCATACCTTTTTCTGTTTCTCCGTCTCCATCGGGCGTGTTCGCATAGTAGAAATTTTTGAGACCATACTTGTACCCATAAATTTGGTCTTTTATTATCACACTAAGGGGAACGTTTCCATCAGCATAATGAGAATAGTTGTAGTATAAATTAGTGCTCATACTCATGTCTACAAACTTCTGGATCACCGCCGCTATATTCATTATAGCCTTGTTGTCCTGCATGTCCCAAGCTAAAGTGTAATAATTTTTTCTTCTTCTGTAGTTGGGGACTATCTGCTTAAGAACTCCGTTTTTGGCTTTTTTGTATAACAATAAACTTCTTACGGGCTCTATCCCATTGGTGCTGTTCTGTATTACGCTACTGGATTCACAAGGCATGATAGCAGATAAAGTAGAATGACGTAGACCATGTTTTTTAACACGTTCACGTAGACCCTCCCAGTCCATGTTATATTTGGGCCAAATTAATTCGTCTACCTCTTTTTTGTACCAGTCTATGGGAAGAAGTCCCTTGGCGTATTTGGTCTCGGCAAACTTCTCACATGGACCTTTCTCCTCGGCCAGCTCACAACTGGCATTTATCAAGTTCCATTGGATCTTTTCCATTGTTTGGTGGACAATCTCTAAAGCTTCGCTATCCTCGTATCTAAGCTTGTTCTTAGCCAAGAATCCCGCTAGGTTTGTGACACCTATGCCCAGAGACCTTCTATTTTTCGTAAAGTTCTCTCCAGCTAAAACCGGATAATCTTGATAGTCTATAACAGACTCAAGGGTTCTAACCGCCATTCTGCAAGCGTCTTCTATATCTTTGTCTGATCCTAGCTCTAGAAGATTAATAGCAGACAGTATGCATATACCTATTTCACCGTCCGGATCATCTATAGAATTTATGGGTTTAGTCGGATGAATAATTTCCTGACACAGGTTGCTCATATACACAGGAACATCCCAAGATCCGTTTTGATTGGCGTTATCTATATTCATACTGTAAATTCGACCTGTCTCTAGACGTTCTCTTGCGAAAATTTCCGCTAGCTTTCGGGCGGGTACTTTCTTTTTAAACTTGAGAGATCTGGCGTTTTCATACTTGAGATATAGTTGCTCAAATTTTTCATTGTTTCCAAACGCTTCATACAGCCCTTTGGCCTCGTGAGGACTAAACAGAGTCACATCTTCATTGGCTATTAGGCGGTCGTAGAACAGCTTGCAGAACTGTATACTGTAGTCCAACTTGCGAACACGATTGTCGTCCGTTCCTGCATTATTCTTAAGAACCATTATGTCTTCTATTTCATAATGCCAAAACGGAACATGTACTGTAGCAGATCCTCCACGAAGACCATTCTGTGAAGTTGACTTGACGGCAGACTCGAAATTTTTTAGATAGGGAATAAGTCCCGTGTGAATAACTTCACCTCCCCTAATAGGGGAGTTGATCGGCCTTAGTCTTCCAATATTTAGCCCAATACCTGCTCTTCTGGCGGTATATTTGCCGACAGCATGTATGCTAGAGAATATAGCATCAAGGTTATCGTCAACATCAACCAAAACACAGGATGCGAACTGCCGAATATTTGTACGCACGCCAGCCATGATAGGTGTAGGAAGATTAATTTTAAACGTCGAGTAGCAATCATAAGCTTTCTTTACCTCGTCTAGTGAGTCGAAAAGACACATAGCTATTGCCATATAAGCGAACTGTGGTGTTTCATATATAACCCCAGTGCTACGATTTTTAACTAGATACTTATCTATCATTTGCTGCAACCCAGCATACGTAAACAAGTCGTCTCTACTATGATTAATATATTTGCCGAGTTTGTCTACTTCTTTGCTATCCCACTTATTAAGTATATCTGGATCATATATACCATTGTCTTCATTTCTTTGCAGGAACAAAAGAAAATCGGTTGGCTCGTCCCCACATCCCCAGACCTCTTTTCTAAGTTGCATGTTTAGCAATCTTGATGCCACGTACTGATAATTGGGCTCTGATGTAGATATTAAATCATTTGCGGATTTTATTAAAATTTGGTGGATCTTAGAGGTCTCTATGCCGTCGTGGATCGACAAGTTAGCGTTCATCTCTATGTCTGAAAGGGATACTCCATTAATCCCTTTTGTTGCCCACTCTACTACTTTGTGAATTTTTTCTACGGAGAACGATTCCTTGTTCCCGTTTCTTTTTGTTACTTCCATTTACGCCTTTTCCAAACTAGATGTTTTAATCATGTAGATTATTATACACCATTCAAGACCGTTTGTCAACTGAATAAAACCCAAAAAATAAAAAAACCGCCAGCAAATAAATTATCTGCCAGCGGGTAGTTTTTAAAACAAATCGCAACTATTTATTTTCCTATGTCATCTATCTTAGACATAAGAGATCCTAACTGTTGACTTATTTGTCCATGCAAACTTTTGTTGTCTTGGACAACCATTTTGCACTCTGTAACGTTATCGCTCATTTGATCTATTTTATCTTCGATACCACCGACACGTTTTTCAATACGCCCCATACGCTGGTTCAAAGACTCGTTAACCTTTTGCTCTAACACGATAATCTGCTTTCCATGTTGAACCATAGTATATAGTACCCAAGCCATGACGGGAAGAAAAAACATCCCTATTACTTCGGTAACATTTCTAATTAAATCCCAAGTGTCGTTCATAATAAGACCCCCGATTTTGAGAATAAAAGACTACCCGCCATAAAGACGGGTAGCCAAAACGAGGATTACATACCTGTGATAGACTTGTAGTCGAAGAAGTTACCGCTAGTAGAAATATCAGCGTCAACAAAGTCATTTAACAAGATCAATTCACCGGGTACCGCACGGGTTGGATTTGCGGCACTGTCACTATTGGCCGAGGTTGAACCAGCGGCTGGGTCCCAGAAGTCCTCATTCAGAGCATCTGGGGCAGTCGCGGTGTCCATTCCACCGCTAGCGACGTTAAGCCAATTAACCCTAGCACCGATTGCAGTGCCATCACGTTTAGTGCTAGTCCAGCTAAATCTTCCATTACGGAAGGCTGTAACTGTTTTAGCACCGTAGCTACCACGAGAACGCATAATGGCGTCATTAGAGGAGAACGATTTTGGTCTCGATGGGCTAAGAATACTTGTGTTAGAGACTCCCGAAAGAGTATCACTAATAGTCATGATAACATATTTACCAGCAACCTCATAAGCAAACGTACCGCCACTTTGTGCCTTTTGATTAGCCGAAAGTCCGTTATTCTTAACTTTAGGAAGTGTAGGAACAGGGTCTGTGGCATTATCTTTAAGTGCCAAAGCTTTAGTGATAGCATCGCCGGTTGTGGTGTTGCCTAGGACTGTACCGCCTTGGTTCTGCTTTACAAAAGCACCGTTGGTGGTATTTCTCAGGTAGGCTGCTGAATTAGCAGGAACTGCCATAATTAATCTCCTTGTAGATTAAAAGATAAAACAAAATTTACTATTTTCCAATTTTCCACAAGAGATCCAGTTCCTAAAAATATATACGCAAAAAAACTACGTGATACAGGTTTTCTTACAAATTTTTAGTGCTTTCTTTAGTCTCCTTCTGGCGGTCTCCCTGCTGTAGCCATTAGACTCGCCAATTTCAACCATAGTCATGTTGTGATAAAATCTTTTATCAATAACGTCACGAAGCTCCGGTTCAAGTCCAGTAAGTATATCAAATACTTCCATTTTATTTACAGTATTGGTGTCTTGTTTCTCAATGCTGTCGTTATTGAATTCCATACGTTTTTTCTTGAGTTTATTTTTAAACGCGAAGGTTATTTGCTGATATAGATATGATGTAAACTTAGTGCCTCTAGACTCATCATACTTATCAATACATCTCCATAATGTTTGCATCTTAATGGACTCAATGTCATCCATATCAATAGACTTTTTATATCTATTTGCAACCTTATTCATGATGTTCTGTACGTCTGAGCTTTTCCAGTATTCTTCAAAATTGTTATTCAAAATGTTATCCATGATCACCTCTTAGGATTATTCCGCCTACTCTTTGCTTAAGTTCCATTAATTGGTTCAGACCATCTAAGTAGGCTTGATCTAGACTGTCTGAAACTACGTAATCAACTTTTCCTGTGGGAGCAACAAGTATAGACCAATATTTATTGCCTATTAACTGCTCCTTTACAAGGTCAACAGTTGCCTGAGTTTCCTCGTTTGACAACAGCTCTTGTTCTGTATATCCACATAGGGTTTTTTCTATGTCAATTCTAACGTTTTTAAAATCAAATAGACTAGCGACTCCTATGAAGAATGTGTATCTACCTAATACTCTCAGTGCCTCCACGCCATCTACCATTGATAACGTGTCTTTTATTCCATGAGTAATGCTGAAGTTAGTACTGCCTATCCAACAATCCCACCTATCAGAAGGTTTGAACATCGACTCCTGATGATACATTCCCAAAGGTGTATGTAGCACCCTAGGAGCACTTTCCATCGGCATCATCGGAAGAAGGGGTATCTCTGTACCCATGTCCTCCATTTCTTCTTGCATTGCTTCAATGGCAATTCGTTCAGATTCTATGAAGTGATCTACGCTAGCATTCCAGCTACTCCAGCATATCTTTTTCTTAGGGCCGGTTGTGAATTCAGAATCGTCTAACATAGCAGTCTCCAATTAAAGGTTTACTATTTTATCTGGAGGCACAACTATCGAATCTTCGCCTTTATTAACATCTCGGTATTTTGCAATTATCGCCTGTATAGCCATGAAGTCAGCCTCCGCATTATTTAATACGCACTGATCTCTGATTTCATCGAATATTTTGGCAGGTAAATCATCTGAAATTAGCTTGTATAATATAGTTGCTATTGCCAGTAAACCGTCTTCTGAGGGCTCCCAATCGCAGTTATAAGCTATGTTTCCTTCTTGATCAACATATATAGTAAGCTGCGAAACTAGGTCTTCTAGATTAAGGTTGTCCGATTGATCTTGGGGTTTTTGTGATTGCTGATTCATAAAACTCATCTAATTTAACTATTTGCAGGTTAACGAAAGAACCTCTTTTTAAGCAGCATATTCCGTCCGGAATCATAGACGTATATAGTACTTCAGTTTCTAAGGCTCCCTTATCATGTCGGCATCCAGCAATTACAGGTGGAGACCAAGCACGATTTAAGAATGTGTATTTCGATATTAATTCTTGCAGGCTTTCTTCTACTGTCTTTGTTGACAAATAGACACTTGGAAGATTATGATTCTCATCTAGTAGTACAGATAGATAACCTCCGGACAATGCGTCATAAGAAGAGTTTGCCTCTAGCAAAATTAAGCTCAGTCTGACCTTCACTTACAGCATTCCTTTTTCTGATTTTCTTCTTGTTCTTGTTTCTCCACTTGTTCTTTTAGTTTTAGTAATACTTCTATCTGATTCATTAGGTTTGTATAATTTCTAACTGCTTTCGCTAGGCGGTCTACCGCACCTTCTGAATTTTGGTTAGACAAAGCGGCATTTATTTCAAAAGTAGCACTATCTAATGAAGACTTTAGTTCGCTCTGCAAAACATTAATAATATTCATCTGTTCTCCTTAATGCCATAGAGACCAAGCTAAACCACTAAAGTCTTTGGACAGAAGCGTTTTTTGATCTTCTTTTACTGGCGTGTTTTCGTTGCCTAGGACACTCCTCATCAACTGAATAATCCCATTGGCGTAACCATTGTACTTTCCTTTTAGTTCATCGCTAAACATCTCCTTAGCCGCTAGCGTATAAACGTCGTTTACCTGCTGTCCATTACAGTCGTAAAGGACTACTCTTTCTGAAAAGACATTGTTGAACACAGAAAGCTTTTCTCTGTCATTCTTATCGGTCACGAGGCTAGCAATACTTGAGGTTTTTTCTAAAGTTTTTTCATCTGGTTTTTCGATATAGTACTCTACTCTATCAGGAAGAAAATCAGGAATCCTTTCCTGAATGTTATTCCAGAAGAAACCAATGCAAACTATACTAAGCCCCAATAAGATTCTTAAATTTGGACTCATTGTAACTCCTAAGTAGTTTCGGGTTCCACCTGAGTAGCGTCTTCCCTAGCTTGAAGCAAGAGAGGAAAAACGCTGTCAAGTGTCTGACACGCTTTGTTCAGTCCTGCTGACTGACAAGCGTCTGACAAATCTTCCCACTTTCGTACCAAATCAGTGAGTTCATTGCTACGGGCCTCCGGCTTTACAACGCTGGAGACTTGTGGCCAAAACCCTCTCAACGAGGAGAGGGCGGGAGGCAGTGCAATTGCCGCACCAATAGCGATAAATACCCACTGAACCGCACTGATATTTGATAAGATTTCCATTTTTAATCCTTACGAGGTTTCTCTTACGGTGTCACCGATCACCCACGCTACCACGATAGTAACGACACCAATGATCTGCTCTTGGTTTAGCTCAATTCCAAGAGTCTCGGACGCTACCACAGATACAAGACCTACGGCAGAAACCCAGAATCTACGGGATTTGAGTAAAGATTTTACTTTAGACATTATAGTCTCCTTTTAAAAAAATAAAAATGAACAACTGTTCAAACGAAAAATTATTGTCACAACCCCTTAAACAAGGGAAGGATACTTCTTGTTCTGGTGTTAGATGTGCTAGTTTTGGTACAGGAACACTTACCGTATGTTGGTATGCAGTTGCAATATGTTTTTGATGTATCGCATTTGCATGTTGTTTTATTTGGTGCCGGTTCTTTTTTGTGGTAAGGACAGTCTGATACATGTCCATCGCCTTGCACAATCTTTCCAGTGCCTTTGCAAATACATTTTTCAGGATCTGGATCTGGGCCAACAGGCTTATCGTCAGGCTCCTTGTTGAAAACTGTCTGCTCTGCTTCGTCAAATGCGTGATTGACTGTAGTTATTATAACCTGCAACTCATCATTTGTCAAGGCCTTTTCTGTATTTTTTCCACTAATATTCAGATAAATAAAGACCGCTACCGCAACAGTCCCTATAACTAACCTCGTTTTGAAATTCATTAGAAAACCTCATCTATTGTCCAGTCTATTTCTCTAGCGGGGAAACCTTCCACATCGCTAAATACCCAAGCACCTCCTCCGGAAAGCATACCTCTAGCGTCTTTCTCGCGTATCCAAAAGCTACCATCGGGTTGCTCATGACGCTTAGGACCACTATTCCATACGCCCCAACTATTTTGAACTAAGAATAATGTCTCGTTTATAGTTTCACGAGTATCATCGCAAGCGATCCAAGCCATAGCATGACTCCAGCCGCCAGAACGTTTGGCGATGCCGTTAGCATCCCTACGAGAACTGAAGCCATACCCGCTACATACGCTAAGAGCATAGCCATTAGCAAGGGCGTCTCTAGCTTCTTCCACCGTTCTGACGTTAGATATCGTTCTAACTTGATGTTTTTTAGCTTCTGTAATGTAGACATCTTTAGGTATTCTCTTTTTTGCACCTAGTGAAGAATTGTATGTTGATAAATCAATGTCACCGTAATCTTTTCTTATCAGTATGCCGCCCGTTTGATGTACATACCTAGCAGCACCGCTACAAGTCATTCCTTGTCCACTATGGCTCCTAGACTGATAAATGCCCTCAGTGGCTCCACGAGCCAGAAAATCCTCCCTCTCTCCATTTACAATCTCTACGGCTCTAGTAATGTCAATAGCGTTTCTAGTAGAGTGAGAAACACAGTCCCCTGTTGTTTGTCGTTCAGAAGGGCCAAAACCCGGATCAAATTTTATTAACGCTTTGAATGGTAGACTCAGCTTGCCTTTTCCAGAATTAGAAAGCTCGTATGCCGCAGCACCAAATACTGGCATTGGCAGTTCTTTCATTAGCTTTCTGACATCTTCTTTGTCGCATATTGATCCGACAAAACCAGACCTGTAATACTCTAAGGTTTTTCTTGGTGTTTTAAAGTTCGATTCCATGTATAAGCCTTTGGGTTGAGTTTTTCCAAGTGAATGTGTTTGCGGTATCTATCCCTGCTTGGTTAATCTCAAGGCTCCCTGCCATCTTCTTTTTGTGTATGGATCTCATGTGAACGACTAGCTGTTCTTTAGTTCTTGAACCATCTAAATTAGCCCACATACCATATTCTCCAGAAAAGAAAACTCCGTCAGAAGCTTTCTCTAAACCCTCGGGCTCAACTAATAAAGAGTTGTCAACGTTGCAGAATTCTGTATGAGCCGAGTAGTTTGTAGTTATTACGCTTTTGCCGCAGGCCATCATTTCTAGAAGCTCTAGATTCCAGCCTTCAGCTCTTGCGGGAAAGACACCGCAATCAGTCTGTCGCATAATGTTATACACATCTTTATGAGTTTTTTGTCTGGGAATTAGTCTTATTTTGTCTCCTAGTTTTGAAGACTTGTAAAGGTTTGCCCAACCCTCATTAGACTGCCCAATGAACGGATTTTCACACATCATCCAAAGCTCCACATTGTCCCTATCTTCAAAGGCGGAGTTAAAACACTCTAGTAATATATCATGACCCTTGCGTTTTTCCCACTTACCACAATTAAAGAATATAGTCTGCGGTCTATTTGATTTGTGCGGACAAAAGAGGTCGGTATCTACGCCTAGTGGCACAACATGTACCGGAGGAGAAGTCCAGCCCTGCTGATTGTATAAAACATCTTTAGCCCATTCCGAGCAAACAAAGAGCTTATCACAGTGCTTCATGCTAAGCTTTTCTTCGTCATTGAACTCAGTTAGCTCAAAGATAGGGAAACCAATATGCTGTCCGTTTCCTATGTGTGAATGAACATCGTTTTGATGCCATATCTTAACAGACGGCGACCCCTTTAAGGTTCCTCTGTTCTTGAGCCCAGCACTGATCGTCTCGTCAATAAATTCTGGTGTGGAAATGGGATACAGGGCAGCGGATGGATGATCTTTATATAAATGTTTAAATATATTATATCCAGCTACCCCATATCCCAAGTTATTTATAGGTGCAGTAAGGTTTATCAATTTATTCTCCAAATTTTATATAGTCCGTTTTTTTTATATCAGAAAAACGGTGTGTGAAAAAAACTGTCTATAGTATAGTAGCTCACATGCAAGAGCTTTGCACACTATATTACCACATTCTGCAAGACCAGTATCTGGCCTTCCACTTAGGGCCCGGTGCGGTATCACACTTGTGCCTAGCTCTAAAGCTTTTCCTTCTCTGTGGGTTGTCTTTTTTGATCTCCATGTTTGGATCACCAAATCTAACTATCACAACCTTTCCAGATCCGTTCTTGGTATACACGGCAAACTTCTTTGGCCCATCAGGAGTTCTAAAGGGTTTGTTAAGCGTGACTTTTCTGCCTTGATATTCAGCGGACTTTCCTTTGTATAGAAGCAAAACTCCGTCCTTTTTATGATCTCCCTTTCTGTTGAATGTAAACATTTCTCCAGTCTTAGGGTTCATATACTTGTAGGCCGCCTCTGCCTTTGACTTCTTTGGGTGCCCTTTTGGTAAAAGGTCGTTGTCTTGTGTATACGCTGAGTTTGAAGGTTTGCCGGTTCTAAGTAGTGTGAGGAAGGCATTTACTCTAGCCATAGCCCATCCGTCTCTGGACATCTTTGGTGCATGGCTAGTTGAATAAGCTCCGGCTCCTCTGCGGTACACCGCCTTTAACATACCGAGAGTTGCTTTTGATCCCTTGCCTTTAGCGTTATGTTCTTTTACCTTCTTGGACAGCTTCGCAGTAGTCTCCTTGCTAAAAGTAATTTTGCCGCTAGGATTCTTTGCACTGTCAGGCTTGTTCTTTTTAGATCCTCTCTTTTGATCTTTCTTAGGTGCCGGAGTTCTTCTTGGATCTCCCTTTGGCGGCTTGTCTGCCTGTGCCTCTTCAGCGTATGAGGGCGGTCCAACCTTCTTCTGCTTTTTGGGTCCCTGTGCTTTCTTTAGCTCTTCTTGGCTGGGTCTTCCCTCTTTTTCAGTGCGGGCAGGTCTATAGTCGTCCCCTTCTCTTTCTTTCTTCTTTCTTATGTTTTCCCAGAGACCGGGCTTAGCCACAGAAACATCCCACTCTTCTGTCTGTTCTTTGAAATCGACGTACTCAGCTTGTGCTGGCACATAAAAATTATCTTCCGTAAGCTCCTCTGTATAGCCCAGTTCTTCTAAATTATACTTGAAGTCGGCAGCCGCCATTCCGGATAGGCCATCCATAGCCCTAGACATGCAGACAGCAGTTCTTTGTTTTTGGTCTGGGAACTCTTTATTTGTTTTGCTGTCTGACATACATCGAGACATATAATTCTCTCGTGACTCATCGTCTCGCCGTTCTGGAAGTGGCATCTTAGTTCTCCTTTTGTACTATAATTGACTTTAGTTGTTTCTCTTGATCGCACAGAGGACACAAAACTTGGGTTCCAGAAGGATGCATCTCTCTGTCGTGATGTATCATTAGTATACCTTGAAGTATTTGGGTTTCTCTCATCATCGCTTGTCTTGAAAACTCAGCTATTGCTGGATCGGAATTATGTAAAATCTTTGGTTGTCTGAGGTCTCTATATGTATACGCACTAAATGCTAGGTTCGCTATACTTAATGTAAATAATACATACACACTACACTTAAAAAATTTCATTTTTACACCCTTAAGAAAATAGTTCAGTAATCACTTTTCCTGAATTAGCTATTTTCATAGGTCGCCCACTATTACTCGTGTAAGTGGTTTGTAGCGAAATGCCAAGTGCTTTGCATACCGAAGCCATGACATCTTGGGAGGAATATGGTTCTGTTTCTACTCTAGTACCATCTTCATTTGTAGCACCAACGGCTATGCCGCCCTTCATACCGGCACCGCCTACAACCACACTCCAGCTTCGTGCCCAGTGGTCACGACCAGCGTTTTGGTTGATACGTGGGGTTCTACTAAATTCGCCCATCCATATGATAGCCGTATCCTCTAGTAGTCCTCTCTGCTCTAAGTCCTCTACCAAAGCACTCATACCCTGATCGAGCATGGGTAGCTTTTCGTCTCTTAATGTTGGGAAGATATTTTGATGGTTGTCCCATCCTCCTAAGCCCACCTCGACAAAAGGCACGCCAACTTCCACTAATCTTCTAGCCATTAGACATCCCTTGCCAAAGCTATTGTCTCCATATCTCTCTCTCACAGATTCGGGTTCCTTGGCTACTTTTGTTGCGTCCATCTCTGTACTAGTTAGAACATTAAAAGTTTTTCTAAGTACTTTTTGATGCTCCTTTGCCATACTTCCTCTGTTGCTATTGATAAAATTAGTTTCTATCATATCAAGAACTTGTGCTCTTTGATAAAATCTTTCATCTATTTTCATATTGAGGTTTCTGATGTTGCCATCACTATTTAGAATTAAAGGTGCAAACTCTGCCCCCAAGAACCCAGCCCCCATGCTCCCGCCATTTACAGAGATGAACTGTGGAATCATAAGGCCCCTGTCTAGCTGCTTAGAGATAACAGAGCCGTAGCTTGGATGAACCATGCTTTGGCTTGGAACATAACCTGTGTGCATATAATACCTGCCACGCATATGGTCTGCTTCACGGGTGCTCATGCTACGGACGATAGCCATGTTGTGCATCTGCTTTGCCATTAACGGCATATGTTCGCTTATCTGCACATCGCCACTAGTTGCGATTGGTTTGAATGGGCCGCCCGTTGGCGTGTTTGGCTTCAAGTCCCAAATATCCATAGTAGAAGGGCCACCTCCCATCCATAAGAGAATGGCCGATTTACCATTTTTCTTTAGCTGTTGCTCATTAGCTTTTAACGTATTGGTGAGTGCTGCGACTCCAGCTAATGACGATAGAAATTCTCTTCTTTTCATATTAAAACCTAAAGTGAAAAAATAGTCCGCTAAACGGAGACGGGTAAACAGGAACAGGTTGTGGCTGAACAATTACCGGAGGACCATAGTAGTAATGGTGAATCGTTGGTGGATACACCCTGTACTGATATGGGTAAACATACGGTCTACCGATTATTATGCTTCCGTGTCTGTAGTTATGGCTAGGCCTAACTTGAGGCTGTTGAGGTCTTTGCCATTCCTGTTTGCCAAAACCAGAGGGTCTCTGTGGTTGTGGTCTCGTAAAATCTCTAGGAACGCTCTTTACAACCGGAGGCTTGATAACCTTGCGTTCAGGCTGTTGTGCCTCGGCTGACAAAGGAATAAACAACAAACATAGTATTAATACTAAGTATTTCATTATATCAACTCCTTAGCTAACTAATGCAGTTAGGACATTTGCATATCTCGGTTTTGCAAATACAAGTCTCTTCTACACATGGGCATTCGTTTTCGCAAATATCACAAATCACAGGATTCTCCTTTGTAAACATATTTTTTACTTCATCTTTATTGATAAATAGAATTGCACCTACAATCAATACCGCCAAAAAGGGTATTTTAAATTTCATAATAGTTCTCCTTATGTAATAATGTCTGTTAAAACTTTACCGCCGTCTACGATCTCGATGGGTCTTTCGCCCGGAGCCATTAGTTCTTTATCGGCAACTATTCCTAATCTATTGTAGATGGTAGCAGCCCAGTCCTCTATGTTGACTGGATTTTGGTCTGGCTCGCTCGCAGTGGCGTTTGAGGTTCCATATGTCATTCCCCCCTTGATTCCACCACCAGCAAGCACTGTGCTAAACACTTTTGGCCAGTGGTCTCTTCCTGCACGATTGTTGATCTTTGGGGTTCTTCCAAACTCAGAAACAACGCAGACTAGAGTTGATTCTAGTAAACCACGCTGATCTAAATCTTCGATAAGACTTGCAAACCCTTGGTCGAAAGCCGGTAGCTGACTATTCATGCCATTAGCTATGTTATCATGCATGTCCCATCCGCCGTAGGTAAGAGTAACAAAACGTGTTCCAAATTCAACCAGCCTTCGGGCAAGAAGCATTCTAGCACCCGCAGTATTTCTGCCATACTTGTCTCTTGTCTGTGCTGATTCTTTCTCTATGTCGAAAGCGTCCTTTGCGTTTTGATCTCCTATCAAACTATATGCACGCTCATAAAAAGAGTTCATCGCCTTTACAGAGTCGGCGTTCTGCTTTTTGTTAAAGTTGGTATTTACTACATTAAGTACACGTTGCCTTCTTGCAAACCTTTCGTCCGGAACTGGAAGCTTAAGATCTCTAACTTGGAAGTCGTTACTAGCGGGGTCAGACCCTAAACCAAACCCAGAATATGAGCTACTTAAATATCCAGTACCTGCAAATTCGTTAGGCTGGTTTGGGATA
>TARA_A100001201_G_scaffold64566_1_pt1 | contig 15990 bp, 30 predicted proteins | sample TARA_A100001201 | Tara Oceans TARA_A100001201 (sample SAMEA2619872) | marine metagenome | biome: marine biome (ENVO:00000447); feature: surface water layer (ENVO:00002042); material: "saline water (ENVO:00002010), including plankton (ENVO:xxxxxxxx)" | depth 5 m | reverse complement strand
GCCTGACCCTGAAAGCGAGTTACGTCTTTGTCTTTGTCGAGATACGTGAACCAGATCGTCGCTCCAGACGGGAATACCCACGTAGACTTCGACTCACGAAACTTCGCACCGGGAAACGCCTTTGTATATAACTGGCGTGACTTGTCGATCAGTTCGGTGAGTTCATCCAGTGTACGACGGAGAAGAAGACCACGATGATTAGGATTGTGACAGTAACGTAGCGGATCAGCAAGAAGTGCAAAACTTTTTCCACCACCGGCAGCACCACCGTAGAGTACGTCTCTTTCACCCGCGCTAAGAAAGTCCGTTTGCGGACCGTCATTCGGTTGAAAAACGACTTCACTTTCGCCGACGAGGTCTGCAACTGCACTCGGCAGAGCATCCAAATCCCCAAGATCGATTGTGGCAGAACCGTTCCCCTGAAGAGCTTTTTCAACCTTTGTAGTTTGTCGTTCGAGCTTTCGGGCATACCGTCGTTTCTCTTCTGCTGCTTTCGTTGTCTTATCTGCACGTCTCTTGGCTGCATTAACACGTTTCGTTGCCGCGCGGCGCGCACGCTCTTTTGTAGATAAGTTATATGTGGCTTTGGGCGCATTCGGATCGCGCTTCGGCCTACCGCGCTTTTTCGGCGGATTGTCCTGCTGATCGTCCACGAGCTTTTCCTATACGTTCGCTGAGGAGGTTGGAAAACTCGGGACCGCTCAAACCCTTCGGTACGCGCATCCCGTCTCCCCGTCTCCTCGCTTCGGCTATGGCATCATCGTCGCTATATCTTTTGAGCTTACCATCTACCATGCGGATAGTAGGAGCTACGTACAAGATGCCGTCTTCTTCGTAGTCTACTGTTTGAACGGTCTGGTTACCTTCTAAGGTAGGCGTAGACGGGTCCATCGCTCTGTAGAGCCAGTCAGCCATCCTTCTTCTCTGCACTCTTTCCGGCACGACGACCACGGTGAATCTTTCCGCCATGAGCGAAATCGAAGTAGTATTGTCCGGACTCATCCCTCTTATAGAAAGGCTTTCCCTTCATCGACTGTGGACGATTGTACAACTCTTGAAGAATACTAAACTGAAGATCGGAGAGACCTGTAGCCATCTCATAAATCGGATTGTCTCGACCGGGGCGACGGATGTAACCGTCGTCGTCTTCACCCATATTAGCCATCTATAATTACCTCGTTCTTCGGGGGTAAGAGAACAACACCGTGAACTGCCGTGACATTGTGGTTGACTTGTTCCGGAGCTTTCACTCCGACACGGGTCAGGAGAGATTCGGCAGCTTTGAGACGTAAGTCGTCTCCACGTTCGGGGGCGGGGTTGTCTATTGTGTTGACAAGACGGTTAGCTGCCTTGATTGCATTGACAGAAAGGATGTCTTTCGTACGTTCGACGATCTCATCGGCTAAAGTTCTCTTGAGCCACTGGCTCGAACCCTTCGAATATCCCGCATCTACGGCTGCGGCAGTAACATTTCCCCCATTTTCGAACAAAATATCTAAAAATGCTGTTTGTTGGGGTGTTAAGGCGCGTTCTTTCGCTTTTTGCTGGGGTAAAAGGTTCACGTGAAGTCTCTTTCGATGCATTTGAAGCTATATGTAGCCGGAACGGGAAACAATTCGACTACTCCGTGTGCCATTTCGTACGAACGAGTCTTACATTGCTCGTAAGTTTCGTACGGACCGCGTGTATCGTCAAATCGGACGCATTTGTCAGGTGTGGCTAGGGCACAAACGAGGAGCATAGCTTCGAACATACGGAGTTTTTCCTTTGAAACGGGGTGAACCACACGTGCGTCGTACCTTTTGTTAGTAAACAACGGTGTTTATGGGAAGGTGTGACGGGTAAATGTGTGATCCACGCCCTAAGTATAGGCGATATTACTGATGTTGTCAACTTTTTTTCTTGACAAAATGAAAATTCGTATGTACACTGGCGTAGGAACCCGCCGGGAATACATCCACCCCCCGGGTTATCCTAACGGTGTACCTTTTTAGGCATATCGATAACTCCATTTCCATAAATTGATGGCGGGATTGCTAGCACAAGTACAGGGGGGGCCGGGTGGCCCTTACGCGCGCCCGCGCGCAAAAGATATTTATTTACATATGCCAGCCGATTTCAGCAAGATTGTTTCAATGAGTTGACCTCGCCGAGGCCCAGCCCGACTAGACCGCAAGCCTACCCCTAAACCACACCCTCACATTGCCCGCACATCAGGCCCGCCCGCCCGCGCGTCATGCATTTGGCACATCGGAAAATCGAAAGGGCACCCCCCGGTGGCAGAAAGCGCAGCAATACCCAGTGGCAAAAAAGCGAAAAACCGAACGGAAACAAGCCCGCTCGGATATATCCCGGAACCCGGCACAAAAAAACCCCGGCACTATGGCCGGGGCAAGTTGGGGAGGAAACGGGATCGGTGTTTAGTCGTCTTTCGTGACCTTATATTCGGCCACCTTGATCGAACGCGGCGACTGGCTTCCGATGTAGGTAGAGAAGCCGCATGAATCCATGAATGCCTCAAGGCCGCGGATCTGGTTGTTGATCGCATCGAGGTGGTAACGGATCACGCGGATTTCGTGCTCGGTGATCGCGAAAACATCGGCGGCTTCGGAGGTGGTCAGTTCGTTCTTAATAGTGCTATGCATCGTTCAAGTTCCTTTTCGAAAAGAGGCGGGCAAAAGCACCCGCCTCATCGTTGTACGTTTTTCACCCGGTCTTGGCAAGCCTGTAAATATTCACATAGCCACCCTTACGATTGCCGGTGCTTTTTATCTCTAGCTGATACCCCGCTTTTTTGAGGCCGGACAGATAGTGATAGACCGACTGTTTCTTAATGCCGAGATGGCCCGCCAGTGTCGGTACGGCAAAGAACGTACCCCGTGACAGCCAAGAGATCAGGGCTGCATGAGTGGCGTTCAGGTCTACCGGCTGCGCCCCGGATTCGTGCAGCGGCTCACCGTGCAGGTCAGTAACAGGGAAGAGCGGTTCAGATTTCGCTACTGGACGCGACGGGAAAGCAGCAGCGAATTTCTCGCCGATGCGCGCCCGCTCGTCAGCCCGTATGTGAGCCTCAAAGTCGTCCGCCAGTTTCTGGAAGCGTGAGATTAAGTGGTCAGGGAATTTTATTGTCATCTGTCAGTTCCTTTCCTTAGAAGATGATGAGCAACACAAGAATGATGATGATAGCCACAAGGCAGCGATAAAATAGGTAAGCACCTTGCAGTTCATCCATCAGGCATAGTTCCTTTCGAGACCTTGCCAGAAGCTAGAGCCGATTACCTCTCGCACCTCGTCATTGCGCTTAGTGGCGAGAAGTTCCTTGTTATTGTTACGCGCAGTCGTCCCCGGCAAATGCGTGGCGTAATGCGTAAGGGCATTGTAAGCAGCCCACAAGGTCAGGCCCAATTCTGGCGTCTCTTCGCTGAACCGCTCCATCAGCCAATTTAGCTTGGTTTCGTTGATCGCCAGCTTTTCATTGTGCTGCGCGGCTTTCGTCTTCTTGCGGCAGATTGTTTGCTGAAGCATCCGCTGGAAGTCAAAGCTGGAGCAATGCGACTCTTTCCAGACTTGCATCTGTTCCTTGTTGTTGATCCACATGTCGAGGCCATAACCGGCTTTCGAAATCATGGCATCGATTGAGACGTGGCCCTTGTGGATTTTGCGTTGGTGGTAGGATTTGGCACCCCCAAAGACTAACGAATTCCGGCACAGGTCACGATAGGCACCCGAAAACACCTGAAAGGCCCACGACATGTCGACGCTGTTAAAAATGTCCATGCGGCACTCGACGCGGTCAGTCTTTCCCTGACGTGTCTCGTCTTCAGTTGCAAGGTCGTGAAAGGTAACCGTCCGATGCACCCGTTTACCGAACCCATAGATGCGGTCAGTCACCGTGACGTTTTCGGTGGGCAATTCAGACTCATGCAGCAGCGCGGCTTGCCGCATGAAAAGCTCTTCATGCGGAATCAGGGCATAGTGCCGTGACACTGGCCGGACCTTCAGCAGCGAGTCGGTGGCCCGATTATACAGTGCCGAATACCCTTCGACGGGTCGGTTGGTCATGATGTCCGCATCGTTCCACGCAGCAGGACACCCCGCCTCAAGCGGCACCCGCTCCACCTTTGCATAACGTGAGAACAAGCCCACGTCGCAGGGGTTGTTATGAATGGCATAAATGTCGTCACCATGACGGACAGCCATGTCGGCGGCTATTGTGTTTGTTGGTAGATCAAGCATGTCGGTTCCTTTCCGGTTTCGCTTGTTGTTGATGCCTTGAATCATGGCACATGTTTTGCAGCAGTTGAAGCCCCAAGCCAAAAAAAGTTGCGACAGGCTAGCCCCTTCGTCTCGCCGCCTGCCTGACCAGCCCGCCAGTCTATACCCCGCCCCCGAGCGTGCATAGAATCCCGCAACCAGTCCCCGATAAAATAGTGGCGCAGCATTTTTGGCGGCTCACGTTATGCCGTGCCGATCGCGCCAGACGCGCCAAGTGATTGCCTGTAGCTGGTAGGGCATGAGGCCAAGCCGTTCCGCTGCTGCCTCATACGCGGCTTGCAAAGCGCGATATTCTTTCTTTCCGATGTTTGTCCGGTCGTCAGTCAATCCGATGCGCTCACCGTAGGCAATGTTTCTTGCGTGGCCGTCGATTGTCACGTTGAACTCGCCCATGATATCCATAAAAAAGGACGTGATTTTCTGGCCTTTCAGCATACGTTTTGCGCCGTCGTAGTCAGGACGCGCCGCCAATATATCCCAAGCCTTGCGCTTCATGGCGTGATAGGTTGAGACCTTCACCGAGTCTATGCCGTCACCGCGTATAAACGCACCAATTAGCGTCTCGGCGTTTGTCAGGTTGCGGGACCATTTGTTGTTGGGTGACAGCGCAGCGATGACTGCCACCACCAGATAAACCGGCAAGTCATATTTCAAGGCGATGAGATATGCCGCCTTCTGTGCGTTTTCGTACCACAGCAAGCCTTCTGCGTGCTGTGTTTTGTCGGCGTCACGGTAGACGCAAGTGATATTATACATCATGCGTTCGTGATCGATCATTGTGGCTTTTACTGTCATGTGATCACCTCGCCCGTATGAATCCAGACTGGTGCGTCGGTCTCAATCCAAACCTTAGCACCACAAGAAAGCGGCTTGTCCGGTGAGTAAACAACACGCGACAAGCCGTCAATTTCTGCGGTGTAAGTGTAATGATTATTTTTGCTGGTTTTGACCGTGATCACCGGATCATGCGTGCCGTTCTTTTTGTTGGCGCGGATCACGTGCTGGTTTATGTGGATTCGTTTTTTCATAGCAGTTCCTTTCGTTAGAAAACGATGTCGAAAACTTACCTGCGCCGCGCGTGCCAGTCAACAGGTTTATTTTCTCGCAGCCAGCACGACGGACAACGAAGCTGTCCGCCATCTTTGGTCATGGCTGGCTCACCACACACATCACACGGATAATCAGAGGATAGCGTCGTACGTTTTGCCTCTTTGGCGTCGATGCGTTTGCCAGTTTGCCAGCTTAGAATTTTGGCTCCCATAGTTTGCCTTCCATCAACAGTCTGCGTAAGCGTTTTGCCTCGTTCGTGATGTTGGGGTTGATGAAGTCACCAACCCAGTAGGCGTCATCAATTTGTCTGTTTAGCGTGCCTAGTTTGTCAACGACGCTTTCGAGATTCGGATCGTCTTCCGGATCAACCCACATCGTCACACCTCGTCATCTGGATGCGTAAAGCCGTCACCCGGGTCAGCATAATCTATTTGCCACTTCAGTTGCAGTTCATCATACATTTCTGCCACCGTCTCGCCGTGCTTGTCGATGAATTCTTGGCGCGTCATGTACGATGCGTCTTCTTCCATCTCAATCAGCCAGTCACTTACTTTGCCCATCTCGCGTCCCTACCTTTGTTTCGTAGTTTTCAACATCAGCAACCACCTGATCGATCTTTGTGTATATCTGATCTAGGTCGCTGTCCATCAGGTCTATGTCTTCTAATGCGTGTTTCGCTTGTGTCAGGAATGCACGGATCACCGTCGTCTGTGTGAGCTTGGCGCGGTAGAGGTCACCATCTTTACAGTCGGGACACTCCATCCACTTCTCAACATCACAAAATATGTACGAGACCTTGCCGTAGCCACCGCAGTGCCAGCAATGACAAGATTCGACATGGTTTTCAGTCATGTTCACCCCCATTGCCTCTACCAAGCCCACCAAAATACTGCGGCTTACGCTTGGCCGTTTCGAACACAGTTACTGTGATAAAGATGCCAGCCAACAAGATTGCGTGTACAAGCGCACTAACACCAAACACGACAATCGATCCCACCCACGACGAAAACACGATACACCACATCCACGCAAGAACTTGCATGATCATGTGCCGGGTGTTCACGTCTGGGATGTTGGACAGCGGGTTCTTTGTGCTGTCCATCACCAGTTGATACAACTTAGTCATCTAGTCGATCTCCTTTTTACAACATAACCCATACCGATAACAAACGTACCTGTCAAACAAAAAGAACAGGGCCAGCATTTCTGCCAGCCCTGCTCAACTTCAACCACAAAGAAGCACCGTACGAGGGAAAAGGAACCGCTAGGAAACCTCGTACGGTATACACAGCTTTAGCACTGTTGTTTTGTGCTTGTCAAGCCACTTTTCGCATTCGGCTTTACTGCGTCCGACGAACAGCGCAACCCAGCGCGGGTAGTCAACGCGGTGTTTCGACTTGACATGGTCGCGTCGGGTCTCTCCGATACGGACGGACGAAACCGGAGCGACGACTTCGTGTCGGTTATCTTTCGATACGACGTACGGTACGAGGTCATTTCCTTTGCGATCCTTTGGTAATTTAATTCGTCTCATTTGTTAATTCCTCCACCCTGATGCACAAGGCTTCTTGGTTTATCGGCATCTCGTCCCAGAATTCTTGTGTCGATGCGACGTAACACTCTGCTATCGTGTCGTACGATCCGATAGGTTCAAAGTCAAAGTCGTCACTGTTATACGCCGTCACCAGAAGAAGAACCCACACCACCTTCGTAGTCATCATCGTCGAGTGCCTCCAAGTAAATCTCTATGCCCTCACGGATCAAGTCACCAACAGATACCTGTGTGATACTCTTGGCGTGTAATCGTTCGGCATGTTTAGCTAACTTGTCATACATAGCTACGGAAAGCAGTAAGCTATACGTTTTGGTAGGCTCATCAATCTTCGGTGGTCTTGGCATCGCGTACCTCTTTTGTCAATCGTTTATCTTCTTTGATCTTACGCTTGTCAGGTACAACCCGTTTACCATACTTAGGTAACTCTTTAGCTATAGGGTTTATTTTATTGATTTTTTTCATAATAAATAACCCCCCTATAGGGTATGGTAATAAGAAAGTAGATACGGTGAGCGATCTTGTCAAGCAAAATCTTTCTTGTTGACCTAGTTATCGGTGTCGGTTACTGTCGCCGACATGAAATCACCAACGTGGCTAAAAACGTACGTCGAAAGTCTCGACATTGTACCGAATACGAAGTATCGCTCTGACTGTCCAGTGTGTGCCAAGAAGAATACCTTCTCGGTTACAGACGACGGTTTGAAACGTATGTGGTATTGCTTCCATGCTGACTGTAACGTCTCAGGAAGAACAGGTATCTCTCTGTCGAAGACTACGTCAACACAGGTATTCAATACCAAGACATACCACACTTCCATTACCAATACTTTTTCTGAGTTCGAGATGCCCGACACTTTTGTGAGTGTGTCGCGGCGTGTCGAAGCGGAGTCGTATCTGCGTAAGGTTGGGGCGTACGACGCATATCTCGCCGGAGCGGCAGACGTTAGATACGACGTACGTATGAGCCGCGTTGTGTTCATCATTCGTCAAGGTAAAAAGGTGGTAGATGCCGCCGGGAGATCGCTAGATGGAAGAGCACCTAAATGGTATCGTTACGGGTCTAGTAAAATTCCTTTCACATGTGCTCATGGAAATGATGCTGTACTTGTGGAAGACTGTGCCAGTGCCTGTGCAATCTACGGCAACGCTACTGGGGTAGCCCTTCTGGGCACTAACCTTCTTGCTGAACACATTGAAGTATTAAAACAATATGACCGTGTGTTCGTTGCGCTCGACAAAGATGCCACTGACAAAGCAATTACGATGGTGCGGACGCTCCATTCGCACGTGCCTACACGCTTGATGGTCTTACACACGGACTTGAAGAACATGGAAAAGGACAAACGAAATGAATTCTTACGATCCCATATCGATAGATAAGCAAGTACTCGGCTTTATTCTCGACGTAGATTTTTTTGCGAGGGTGGCGAACATCGTCACTCGCGATATGTTCACCGGAGAGATGCGGGACGTGTTCGATGTCATATCGTACGCACACACGCACTATGGCACGTCGGTGACAGTGAGCGAGTTGGCAATCTTATTCGATGATCGTAACCCTGCGATGCCAGACTCGACACGGGAGCGTGCTCACGAGTTGATTACCAGCCTCGAAGTGGGTGATCCCGAAAAGCACGAACTCTACTCGGACATAGTAAATAATTTCTGGTTGAGAGATCGTGCTCGTCAGATCGGCGAGAAGGCTATCTCTATATTTACAGGTGAGAGTGAAGACTTTGGTGCCTTACGTCAAATAATTGACGCAATCGAGGATGGTCGGATTTCTGACAAGACGACGTATCGGATTGTTGACAGTGATCTCGATGCTCTCATCGACGAGGAGGTGGGAGAGCCTGACTTTCCCTTCGAATTCGAGTTGATCGCAGAGAATCTTCCGGGCTTAGATCGTGGCAACTTGGGTATACTCTTCGCTCGTCCTGAAGTTGGTAAGACAACTTTCTGTGCGTTTCTTGCTGCATCGTATGTTCGGCAGGGGTTCAAAGTATCGTACTGGGCGAACGAGGAACCGGCAGAGAAAATCAAGCTCCGTATCGTGCAGTCATATTTTGCCATCTTCAAGTCAGAGATGCGCGGCCCACTCCGGGAACAATTTGTTGAGCGGTACAAAAAAGAAATCGCACCGTATCTCACAATCATGGACTCGGTAGGCACATCTATTGAGGAGTTAGATGAGTACGCCAAGCTCAACAAACCCGACGTGATATTCGCCGATCAGCTAGATAAGTTTCGTATCTCCGGCGAGTACAACAGGGGAGATGAACGTCTCAAGGAAACGTATGTATACGCACGTGAGATTGCCAAGCGTAATCGTTGTCTCGTATGGGCTGTTAGTCAGGCGAGTTACGAGGCGCACGACCGTCAGTTCATCGACTATTCGATGCTCGACAACTCTCGTACGGGTAAGGCGGGCGAGGCTGACATCATCATTGGTATTGGAAAGACAGGTTCGAGTGAAGTCGAGAACACTGTGCGTCACATCTGTGTATCGAAGAATAAACTCAATGGATGGCACGGCATGATCAACTCTCAGATCGATGTTCGTCGGGGGGTGTACTACTAATGGCTCCTATATTGTTTCCGATCATCGCTCTCGGTATGTTTATCAACGCGCCGGGTGTATTCGAAATAGGCTTAGGCTTACTATTCTTGTCTATGATGGGAGATGCAACATGAACGCCCTCGTATTCGACGTGGAGACGACGCACATCGAGAAGAAGGGGGGCGGCTATACTCCTCTACCATACTTTGGCAACAGGCTCGTCTCTATAGGCTGGAAGTGGCTCACGAGCAGAGTTGCTTACGACTGTTACTATCACTCTACTCAGCCGCCTACACAGGCCGCTGCAGAGGGATTTCAGTTAGCCTTAAATCATGCCGATCTAGTAATCGGACATAACATAAAGTTTGACTTGCAGTGGATACGTGCGTGCGGATTCACGTATGAAGGAGATATCTATGATACGATGGTTGCGGAATATATTCTTTCCCGTTCGAGACGTTGGCCTCTTGGACTTGCTGCTCTTACAGAAAAGTATGACGTTACACGAAAGGAAAAGGACATGGTTGCCCCGTACTTGGAAGCGGGGGCGACATTCTACGAGATACCGTGGGAGATCGTAGAAGAGTACGGTACTGCGGACGTGATAGCCACTCAAGAGGTGGCCTCGAAGCAATTAGATGCCTTTGGCACAACATACGGAGACATATATGCGGACAGACAATGGGCTAGTGCCGACGCTTAGACTCTCGCTAGAGATGACAAACTCCCTCTCTCACATCGAACAAGAGGGCTTGTGGATAAACTTAGACACACTCGACGAGATCGAAAGTTCTTATCGGCAAGAGTTAGAAGAGTTGAGAGAGCGCCTCGAAGAGCTAGCGGCCAACGCAGTAGGAGATACTCCTATCAACCTTTCGAGTCCTGATGACCGTTCGATGTTGTTATACTCTCGACGCGTACGAGACAAGGCAGCGTGGTCGTCTACGTTTAACTTGGGCACAGAGCGTCGGGGTGCGACAGTTAGACCAAAGATGCGTACCCGTATGTCGCGTAAGCAGTTCAGCGGCGCTGTAGGACGCCTCACAGATGTCGTGTACAAAACTCGGGCCGAGACGTGTACCGGGTGCAAAGGGCACGGACGTAATCGTGTGGTCAAGAAGGATGGCACACTCGGCAAGGCCGTACGCGTCTGCAAAACGTGCGGAGGCTCCGGCGTTGTGTACCATAATACACAAGAGGTAGCCGGATTTAAGTTGCTTCCTCGAAGTGTGTACGACACTGCGTCTGCGGGATTTCGTACGGATAAAGACACACTCGACGAACGTCGCGAAGAGTTACAAGGCGATGCACGGGAGTTTGTTGAATCGTACGTTCGTTACAACGCATTACGCACGTACTTGAGCACCTTTGTAGAGGGGATAAAAAATAATGTGGACAGAAAGAATTTCATCCATCCGGAGTTTATGCAGTGTGTTACGGCGACGGGTCGCCTTTCGAGCCGCAATCCTAACTTTCAGAATATGCCACGTGGAAATACCTTCGCTATACGGAAGGTGGTCGAGAGCCGTTTCGAGGGCGGTTACATACTTGAGGGGGACTACTCGCAGCTAGAGTTTCGGGTCGCTGGGTTCCTCGCTAAAGATGAGCAAGCGTATGCTGATGTAAAGCAGGGTACGGATGTTCACAACTACACGGCATCTGTTATCGGCTGCACACGCCAAGAAGCGAAGGCACATACATTCAAGCCTCTCTACGGTGGCACATCAGGTACAGATGCACAAAAAAGATATTACTCGGCTTTCAAGGAGAAGTACGCCGGTGTGACGGAGTGGCACGATGAGCTACAGAAACAGGCTGTCACTAAGCGTGTCGTTGTGTTGCCGTCAGGTCGTGAGTACGCTTTCCCTGACGCACGCTGGACCGAGTACGGCACTGCTACAAATCGTACGGCGATATGCAACTATCCGGTGCAGGGATTTGCGACGGCTGATCTCTTGCCTATAGCACTCGTGCTATTGACTAGGCTCGTGCGTGAGGCGGAGTTGCAAAGCGTCATCTGTAACACGGTGCACGACTCCATTGTCATGGACGTACACCCCGACGAGAAGCAGACGTGTATAAATTTAATGCAGCACGCGATGCTAGCGTTACCCTTTGAAACGCTTAGACGTTATGGCATCACGTACGACATGCCGGTCGGAATAGAACTCAAGATCGGAAAAAACTGGCTTGACTTGGAAGAGGTAAAACTATAAGATACTTTACACCCTATTGATCTGAAAAGGAGAAGGACTATGACAGGGACAAATATTGCGGAAGTACTACGTGCGGACGACATGAAAGAACTAATGCGCCTCACGGGGCAGGGGGACGTAACCCCAAAGGAGCGGGTGGGGTTGCCACGGCTCGGAATCAACTACGACTCTGAAGCGGACGATGGTGCAACTCTCGTACGAGGTGACTGGAAGATTTTTATCGACGGTCGCAATCTGTATGCAAGCACTGTATTTATTCAGCCTCTCATGCGGAGGTTCGAGTATAGTGTGTGGGACTCAGAGATGAATGAAGGTCGGGGTGGCTTTGCTGCGAAATCGGTGCAGAGTGAGAATCTCCGTTCATCATTCCCAGATAGCAAAGGAGGCAACAAGTGTGGTCGCCTCTCGCGCGATGAAGAAGAGGGACTCGATGAAAACGATCCTAAGCTGCTGCTGTCTCGCAGTGTGGTCTGTAATCAAGTCATCTATGGCAAGATCAGTGGTGACTTCAAGGATGCCGCAGGCAACGCGGTGGATGTTGATCACGCACCGTTTGTGGCGTACTTCAAGAAGTCCGGCTTCAAGCCTATTTCTGATTTTATCGACAGCCTTTCGCATCAGGATAAGGTCATGTGTCACAGCCTTGTGCAACTCAAGACACATAAGAACAAGCGAGGAAGCGTAATCTACTGGACACCGGTGCCTACCCTCGCTGATACGCTGCCGGGTCTCACCGAAGAAGATCGGCTGCTTCTTATAAAGTTCGATGAAACAGTCAAAGGTCACAACGATGCTATTATGAAGGGGCACAAAGAGGCGCAGAAGCGTATCCTCGAAGATGAGGATTACGATCTCGCTGCTGACTTCAAAGAAGCTGTGTGATGCTCCTTGAGCTTCAAGATTACTTAACACGTGTTATCCGGGGGGAGACTAAACTCTCCCCGGCTAACCTCGATTTATTTGTAGAAGATTGCCGTACGGCTGTTACGCGTCAACTAGGTGGTAGAGAGCGGTCGTATCGAATACGTATGTCCGGACTCGGCAAGCCCCTCTGCCAGCAGGTGTGTGATAAGCACGGCATCCCTGAGACGATGCAATACAACAGCATCGTACGTTTTTTGTTCGGAGACTTGACCGAAGCCCTACTTATGCTAGCACTCCGCGAGGCGGGCATAGAGATTGTAGACTACCAGAAGGAAGTCGAACTCGAACTAGAGGGGATCACTATAAAGGGCACCCTTGACGTTATCATACGAGATAGATCGGGTGAGGAGCAGGTCTGGGACATCAAATCAGCAAGTGACTGGGCGTTTAAAAATAAGTTCACTGGCTTTGGCGGATACGAGCATATGAAGAATGACGATCCGTTCGGTTATATTATGCAAGGGTTTTTGTATGCAGAAGCTACGGACCTACCGTTCGGTGGGTGGATCGTCATCAATAAGTCTAGCGGAGAAGTTGCTGTCGTAGAGGCGTACGACTGGACGGGAAAAGATAAAGAAGCATATCTCAAGGACGCGCGAGAGCGTGTGAAGTTCTTGAGTGATCCTGACGTGCAGACCTTTCGGCCATTTCCGGATGAGTTCGAAACATACAAACGTAAGGGTGAAATCATCCGCACGGGTAATAAAGTTTTATCGAAGGAGTGTGGATTGTGTGGCTATAAAGCACACTGCTGGCCGAACGCGATGCTCCATCCTCGTGTCACGTCTCAAGCAAAGTCTCCCCCTATGGTGTGGTACTCACGACTCAAGAAAAAGGAGTTGTGATGGCGTATGTGTTTATTCGGGAATACGACTTAGACCTCCTCGAACTCAACAAAGAAATGTATCACGTATACGTAGAGTCTCATAAGGGTGTAGGTGGGGATCGTCGAACCGTATTTTTACGTCAGCACGAGCGTGGTTTGCCCTTAACCTTACGAGAAAACTTCACTAAATCCGGAGTAGTATCTGCTGATACAGAGAAGCGGGACATCACGACGGTCGAGAATGAAATACAGATAATAGGCAGAATGGTTCACTCAGGAGTCAATGTATGTATCCCTCTGAACTCTTTGATAAACGAATGCTTTTTGATCGAAGCCCGGTCGCCAAAGCTATCCGCGTACGTAATGAAGCGCCTCGCGTCGGTAGGAATGAATCTGTGAAGAAACGCTCTGCTAAGAGAGCGGGATTTCGATCTAACTTCGAGTTAAATTTAGCACGAAACCTCGCTGACAGAGGCGTCGAATACGAATACGAAAACACAAAGCTAACGTATATACCTAAACCTCGCACATATACTCCCGACTTTTATATACCTGCCACGGGTGTGTACATCGAAGCGAAGGGTCATCTCGACAAAGGTGATCGTATGAAGATGCTTCTCGTGAAAGAACAGCATCCTGACTTAGATATACGTTTTGTATTTCTACGAGCAGCAAACAAAATTTACAAGGGTTCGAAGACGACGTACGCTGACTGGGCTACCAAGCACAAGTTCGAGTGGGCAGAGGGTTCGATACCAGAGGAGTGGTATAAAAGTGGACGATAAAGAGATGCAGGGAATGTTAGAGAAGGCGAGTCTGTTGCCCGAACGGTGGTACTTAGTCTTCCGACAGGGGGACACTGACGATCACGTGATGATGACGGCGTACGATACGTCTACAGACAACGAAGACGACGAGTACATACCGGCAGGTTCGGTCATTCTTTCCGGACTCGTCGAACTCATGGAGTCAGACTTTGAGCGTGTTATGCAGGCTGGCCTTGCCCGCTTACAGTTTGAAGCTACACAAGAGGCTATGGTAGAGGAGACTGGCAACGGCCCTGACGTGAAACACGATCCGGAAACGAACATCGTCAAGGTTAATTTCGGGAAAACGCAGTAGATGAGACACGAAGAATATATGAAGATGCGAGAAGAATTAGAACAGGCTGGAAAAGAGGCGTACGGCAATGTGGACATGGTCAACAGTCCACCACACTACAATCAAGCAGGGGTTGAGTGTATCGATGCCATACGCGCTGCCACAGACGAAGGCTATCAATACTACCTGCAAGGAAACATCATCAAGTACCTATGGCGTTACCGCTACAAGAATGGCGTTCAAGACTTAGAAAAGGCACAGTGGTACCTACAAAAGCTAATAGAGGAAACCGAAAATGAATAATATGCTACCCACACCATATCAACAATTTATACATAAGTCCCGCTACGCGCGTTGGCTCGATGATGAACAGCGCCGCGAGAATTGGGATGAGACTGTGTTCCGCTACACAAACTTTATGCGTAATCAGGTTCATGGCAAACATCAGTACGTGATCTCTAACACAGACTTGTTCGACATCGAACAGGCTATTCTCGGTCAGGAGATTATGCCGTCGATGCGGGCTATGATGACTGCAGGGCCAGCCCTCGCTCGTGACAACATCTGCGGCTACAACTGTAGCTACATCCCGGTAGACAGTCCCCGTTCGTTCGATGAGTGCATGTACATTTTGATGTGTGGCACAGGGGTAGGCTTCTCTGTTGAGCGCGAGAATGTAGACAAGCTGCCTGTTGTCAGTGATGACATGCAGGCGACAGACACTGTGATTAAAGTAGATGACTCCAAGCCCGGGTGGGCTAAGGCACTGCGCGAACTGATTGCGCTGCTGTACGCAGGTCACATCCCGAAGTGGGACTTGTCTGCTATACGCCCGTCTGGTGCCCGCCTTAAGACAATGGGTGGACGTGCCTCTGGTCCGGGTCCGCTCGAAGACTTGTTTAACTTTGCTGTGCAACTATTTGTAAAAGCACAAGGTCGTCGCCTGTTCCCTATCGAGTGTCACGACTTGATGTGCAAGGTGGGTGAGGTTGTTGTGGTGGGCGGCGTACGTCGTTCTGCCCTGATTAGCCTGTCGAATCTCAACGATGATCAGATGCGCCATGCCAAGTCAGGAGAATGGTACGATTACGAAAAGCAACGTGCGCTGGCTAACAACTCTGTAGCGTATAAGGGCAAGCCGGAGATGGGTACGTTTATGCGCGAGTGGTTAGCTCTTTACGATTCGAAATCGGGTGAGCGAGGCGTATTCAATCGACAAGCCGCAGACAAGCAGGTAGGCCGTAACGGACGCCGGGAACAGGGACACATGTGGGGCACGAATCCGTGTTCTGAAATCATTCTGCGTCCGTATCAATTCTGCAACCTATCAGAAGTTGTGATACGCGAACACGACACGCTCGACTCATTGAAGCGAAAGGTACGCCTCGCCACGATCTTGGGTACGCTACAGTCCACACTCACAGACTTCAAGTACTTGAGGAAAGTATGGAAGACAAACACAGAAGAAGAACGCTTGTTGGGC
>TARA_A100001201_G_scaffold74144_2_pt1 | contig 16064 bp, 14 predicted proteins | sample TARA_A100001201 | Tara Oceans TARA_A100001201 (sample SAMEA2619872) | marine metagenome | biome: marine biome (ENVO:00000447); feature: surface water layer (ENVO:00002042); material: "saline water (ENVO:00002010), including plankton (ENVO:xxxxxxxx)" | depth 5 m | reverse complement strand
ATCGGGGTGGATGTAACCCATGTACATTCCGTTGAAGGTCGGAACGTTTGCGCCACGAAGTTGGGCGGTCACCTTACGGAGGTCGTCGGCAGCGATTTCGTCTTCAACTGCAACAGTGGTGCGTGAAGTTGGGTCGCTGGAACCGCCGGTTCCGTAGTTAACGTTTGTGCCTGCTTCGAGAACAGCCTTGACAACGCTGTCGATTGACGAACCGGCGTTGTAGCCGATGACGTTCGCTGCAACCGTGTCAACGTCGAGGAACGAGGTTCCACGCAGTTTTGCGGTCGTTGAAACGGCGTTACCGTATTCAGCGAGAGTCACCGACACTTGGCTGTCGCCCATTGCAACAGCGGTAACGTCGGAGGTTTCGGTCAAAGTTGAGGTTGCTTCATCGAGGTCGTTGAAGATGGTGAACGTCACTGCGCTACCAGGCATTGCCTGTTGTACCGGCTGAACGTCTGCTACTGCGTCAAAAAGCAGCTCTGAGCGGAGTGCGAAATACGCAAGCCGATCAAATGCCGCCTGATCGACGGATACTGATGACTGTTGGGTAAATGCCATTAGGGATAAATTCCTTCCGGGAAAGGAAGCCCCCTAAAGTTAGAGGACTTCGGATTGTGCTCGGGCTTCGTCCAGCAACTTTTCGACTTCCGCTTGTGACCTTGCTTGTGCAATGCGTGTAACAAAATCGACTTGTGGTTCTGTTTCTGAACCAGCCGCAATATCGTTAGTGCGGTTCCACGTTCCGGCTTCTTGCTTAATGCTTTCGGCCTCGGTGTCTTTGAGAAGTCCTGCCTCGATACCTGCTTCACGGATCGCGTCAGCGGTCAGCTCACCATCGTATGCTTTCACGAAGTATTTGGAAATCGGCAAGTCAGGGTCAATACCTGCTTTGACGAACGCCAACTCTCGCGCGGCACTAGAGGCTGCTTCGGCTTGCGCTCTCAGTTCAGCGTTTTCAGCTTCCAGCAGTTTATTCCGATCGCGTAACGGATTTCTGCCTTCTTGCTCTTCAGAATCGAAGTCGCTGTCCATATGTACACTCCTTTGCCCAATCACCACCCGGAGGCAGATGGCGACGCTGCTATGTCTCCCTTATCGGGGTTCCTGCCCACGGTGGGCATCGGAACAACTATAGCACGTTATTGGAGTCCTGTGAGTTCTGCGCCTTGACCGGCAAAACGACCGCCACCTTCGAACTGTGCCTGACGACGGCGAGCACGCTGACGCAACCTCTGTTGCGCCGCACCTGAGGTGCCGAATACACCGGCGATCTGTTCTTCTTGCGACAAGTCAGCCATACCAGCCTGTTGTTCCCCAGTGGTTGCTTGGAACAATTCTTGCGACTGTTCTATCGCTTGGAAACCTGCCTGTGCCTGTTCCTGTGTAATGCCCTGCCGTTGCAATTCCTCAGCCTGAGACAGACCAATATTAAGACCGGACTGTCGTGCCTCGCCAGCAATAATCGCTGTCTCAGCCTGTTGCTTCAAACGTTCACGAGTCCGTTCAGGATCAAGGAAAAACTGCGCCAAGTCTGAGTCGTTCACCCCATACAGACGTTGCAATTCGCCAACAACTTCTGGGTCGGCGTTACGCACAGCCGAATAGCCCTCGTTGATGCGCGCATAGTATTCGTCAGGAGAAACATCATTGGCAATAAAATTAGCGATGTCATCGTTGCTGTCGTAAAACCCTTCTGGCATACCAGATAAACCACGGTAGTAGCGGTACTGGTTTTCTAACTCGATGTAGCGATCCTCTGAATAAACATTTAATCCTGCTTCACGACGTTCCTCGTTACCCCGGAACCGTTCGCGATAAACCTCAGTCTCCCTGATCTTTGTTTTCAGTTGCGCTTCGCTAACAACGTTTTCCCTAAAGACCAAGTTGTACACAAAATCGTCAAGACCTGCCAGCCCATAGCGGTCAAGGTAATCCGTGATGATTCGCCTTGCAGAAAGCTGTTCGTCTGTGCCCATCATTGACATGGCTATACCTTCCCGAAGATGTTTGCGATGGTTTCGACCGTGCGGTACGCCTTGTCCCTGGCCGCTGTCGTGAACTCGTATCCAAACGATTCTGTGTTACGCAGATAGTTTCCCCATTCCTGAAGATTCATCATGCGCTGTTCTCCACTGGAAGGGTCCGGCTGATAGGTGATTGCTTGTGCAAAATCAGGGTTGGTGAAGTCAATGGCATCGGGACTTATTTCAAGCGTGTTAGAAGCAATCTGTCTGTAGCCAGAAACAATATCTTCAAATGTTCGTCCGGCATCCAACTGGTCGGCAATAGCCGGGTACATTGTTTTGGCTTGTTGTTTCAAGTAGTCGTCAAATGTAGACAAGGTTTCTTCGCCTGTAGCGATACGTTGAACAAACGAATTGAATGTTGTGTCGGCAGGTTTCACTCCGTACTTGGTGACAATCTTCATCATTTCATCACCATAAAAACCCTGAACAAGACCTCCTGTTTCGCCAGCACTCACGGCTTTTTTACCGATCATGTTGTCAATAACTGTTTCGTTCCATCCCAAACGAAGACTACGGGTAGCAAGATCAGCAATCTGTGATTGGCTCAATCGGACACCAATGGTTAATGCTTTAGCAGAAATTTCAGATGCACGATTATCGACATACGTTTGATACGTTGCTGGATCTTGGGCACTGCCTAAATCCCATTCACGGGCAGTTGCGGTAGTTGTTTGATACCAGTCAGTTGCTCGTAACGCTTGGGTGAACTTGACACCGCCTGGTTCCCAATCGTTTTCATAGGCTTCTTTGATGACGGCTTTTACTTCATCGTTGCTTGAAATGATTGCCCAAAACTCTGGGAACAGTTCAGACGCGGCTTCTTGCCATGTTTGCGGGATATCGTCTTCGGCTGGTTCGGGTGCGGGCGCAGGCTGAGAAGCAGGTTGGGTAACCCCAAACTCTGCTTCCGCTATCGCTTCACGGAAATCACTCATGTCAGACATCACACAGCTCCCAACGCATTGGCGAAGCCTGCTACATGGTTCGCAAATTTGATACCCATAGCCTCAGAAGGTGCAGCTTTTTGAGCGAACGATGTGGCAGCAACACTGATATCGGGTGCCGCTTCAGCAACACCAGACGCAGCGGCTTGTTGTTGTGCTGAGATTTGTGTCTGCTGATACGCTTTGACAAAATCGTTTGCCTCAGCCTCGGTAAAACCACGGCCAAGAATTTTGTATGCAGCGGTTTTTGCCACGGCTTTAATATCTTCAGATGAGGTAACTCGATAGGTCGGACCCCTGCCTTGCTTCTTTTTGGGAGCGTCAGCCCGATACTCCAACACGGCACGCCTAAAACTTACGCCTGCGCCATTTGCATACGCGTATAGGTACTGGTAGCCGTTGATGTAGTCGTCAATGCTTTCAATGGTCCATCCGGTATCACGCAATACATCTGCAATCAGCTCCCGTTGAGAGTCGCTTGACTCGTAGTAGGTATTGAACCCATCAACTTCTGCGTCGTAAATGTAGCGTTCACCGTTTTCGTCAACTAGGAACGTCCCGTCCAAATCAATTAAGCCGGGTTCATCTGTTCGGCTGTTGTAACCAGGTAGACCAGGTGCTCGTACTCCAAAAGGCAAGGGCATTGCTGCACCTGCTAATGTGCCACTGATACCGGGAACCCTTGTTGTCACTTGGTTGAATCCACGCATCGGTGGTTCATTCAATTTGTTTTCTTCATCTTCCCCTTGCAATCCCGCTACAACAGCGTCAGCGATTGCTTGGGTTTGAGCCGTAATCGCATCAGAACCCGTAGTGCCTGTGCCACTCACAGCAGAGGGAACCGTAGTAGTAGTAGTAGAAGAAGTCGGCGCAACTGTGGTACTTGTTGTGTCAGGAACGGTCGTTGATGGGGTCGTCGTCCCTGTGTTGTCAGGTATAACTTGTTTAGGAATTCGTGAAGCCATAATGATCCTTAACCGTCGATCTCCCTAGATAATACATCGTCCCAAACCATCAGAAAAGACGGATACTTCTGGGTCAGAGCAACACCGTGCAACCACAATACGGAACGCAAATCAGAATTTTCTGCGGTGCCCAACCCTGAACCTCTTGCATCTGCGGCTTCTAAAACACGGTTACGCATCTCAAAGTAACTATTCATAGCAGTTCCCGCTTCCGTTGTTAACGCTTCCGGCAACAACGAAGCTTTTTCCAACTCTGCAATTTTGCGAGGCAACCTGTTCACATCGAACGGTGCGAAAGCGTAGCCAGGGAAAATTTGTTGAAGTTCTTTCTTGTACTGAGCCAACCGTTCTTTTTGTGCTGGGTTCGGGTCGTAATCCATTGACTCAAGCATGAGTTGGTACAGTCGAGAACCAACATAATACTCTGCTGATTGTTCTCTAGCACCGGGATCGTCCCAGCGTTCACGTTCACCAGAAGAGAGTTGGAATCCGTACAAACTGAAATCTATGCCAGTACCCAGTCGGCCAGCAAAATACGGGTACACATCTCCTACGGCTTTGACGAGATCCGGGTTATCGCTTCTCCATTTGTCGAACTCTCGTGTCGCCTGCACGCCATCAACTTTGGCGTAGGTTTTTCCAACCATATAGTTGATTGCGTCATCTCCGAAGAAATCTAGGAACTTAGGCACAGCAGTGGTTGGATCTTCTTGATTTAACAAGCCGAACGCTCTAGCCAAAACAGCGTCTGAAATATTGCCATCAATGATGGTTTCAATATCGTTAATAGTTATTTGACCCTCGAATTGTGTAGGTATCTTCAATTCAATTTTTGGTCGCATCGGCAAAATGAACTGTCCTAAAGCACGATACATGACAAGGGCTTCAGCGATTTGTGCCGCATCTGCTTCCAGATCGCTGTCCATTTGTGCTTGTTCTGCTTTTCTTGCATCGTCATTCGTGGCGTTAGACGTATACCGTCCTGTAAGTCTCAGAGCAGAATACGCTTGGACTCTTGCCTCAGCGACGAGAGCAGGAGTGTTCGGGTTGCTGGTGATAACGTCAGCAAATTTTTGTGCCCATGAGGGCAGCACAATCGCTTCGGGGCTTTGTTCTCCGTAGGGATTCAGGAAAGCGTAAATTTCTTCGGCTCCCGGAATAATGTTTTTTGTCGGACCCCAAGTCAAAAGTTTGTTTAGAGGAAATTTGACGACTGGTCCACCTGACGGTATGGCAGATAAAGCGACGTTTGCTGTTCGTAGCTGACCAACCATATAGGGATCAAGACCGCTTTCCTCAAAGGCTTGACCAGTTGAGTAGCCGAGTGACCCAGCAAGTCCCGCACCAGCAATCGCACCGGGAATACCGGCTACGGCTCCACCGAAAATTGTTCCAAAAGAACCGTACAGAATTGCTCCAACGATTTCGTTACTGAGAAGTTCAGTCGGGTATGCGTACGACCATTGTTGGGTATTGGGGTCTAAATAGAAAAATCCTCGTCCATCTTGATCTGGGTCGGCGTTTGCTAAACCTTCGAACGAGTTGTACAGCCGTTTGGTTTCGTTTGGTTGTGACAACAACAATCGAGGCCAACGAGTGATACCGTCTTTAGCGGCGTTTACAAACGGGTCAAGGACACTGAGGGCAACGTTCAGGTTGTTTTTTTCTGTAGCGTTGTACAGCACTTCCATCGCTCGGTCACTTGCAAAACCTCTGGCAATAGCATTTACTTCTTCAAGTGTTCGTGATCCAGTAGCGGGAACTGTGCCGTTTGCGTAAGAAGAAATGCGATCCCAAACTTCTCTTGAACCGATGTACCTACCAGCCCAAGCGTCTGTGAACTTTGATCCTTCTTTTGCCGCCGCTTCTTGCAGGTTGGCGACAATCTTTGCTGCTTCGCCTTCATCTAGTTGTGGCAACAAAAGGTCAATGCCTTCGTGGTAATACTTGCGCCATACAACTGAACGGTTCAACGTTTTATCTGGGCGAGTCAAAATGTTGGAAAACAAGCGACGCATAAAGTTGTTCCAACTTTGGAGCACCGCTCTTTGTGACTCTGGCACCCCCGTAATAACGTTTGTTGCCCTGTTGTTCCGTGATTTTACCCACAACGGGAACGCATCAGGGTTAGCATCTAACACTTCTTTTAGAACATCGTAAAATTCGTCAGAGTAATCTGCGGTTACTTCGGGGCCAAACAAACCAGTACGCAATTTGGTAAACGCAGTTACTTCTTCTGCGGCTCCTGTTGGCAAAAACTTTCCAAAGTCAGCACCGTTTTTTACGATGTCGATAAGGCGTTGATCGCCAACTGTGAACGCTCTAAACCGTGGAATAAAGTATGTTTCAATGATCCCGACGGCGTTGCTTTGAATAATGTTTCCGTTTTTGTCAAAGATCTTGAACGAACCTTGTCGTGTTTGGCCTGTCGCATCAACGAAACCTTCGTTTGCTTTACGGAATTCAAAATCTTTGAGCGCAGATAAAATTTCTCTGTCGCCTTGTCGTGCTAAATCAATGATTTCCTGCGGAGATTTGCCTTCAGCAATAAGACGGCTGATGCGATCATTGGCTAACAAATGAACATTGTCAGCGACACCTTGCAGGTAAAACTCTTCGCCTCTTGTTGCTGGCCTCCACGCGCCAGCGTTATGAGTTGCTTTTTCCATAACGCCAGCGTTTAACTCTGTTGTCAATCCACCCTCAACAAATTCAACAGCGTCTTTTGCTGACTCGTCTAAAACTTTGTCTGCGTCTGTTTTGTTTTTGAACGTTCCCAAAGAATCGTCCCACGATTTACCGGCGATAGGACCACGGAATCTGCCGACTCGTTTTCTGCGGAACAACAAAGCGGAAGCAAGTTCTATAGGGTGGAACACTCCGGTTCTAATACCCGGAGCAAAACTTTGTGCAAACAATCCTTCAATAGCAATTCTGAATCCATAGCCACCTGCCCCGAGCGCAGCACGGTTGAATACTCTGTTATGCAGATAATCTGTGATGGCAACAGGGAAACGGGGCTTTCCGGCCTCGTTCAAAAAATTCTTAGGTAACGGAGGGTTGACTACTTCTTCGCCAGCTTTATTGACTCCAGCACGATTAAAAAACCAGTTCATTGGTTTAGTGAATCGTTGCACTGCTCTCGGATCTGGCATCTCAATTCTGTAACGAGCGTGCTCAGAATCAATCCAACCTCTCCGACGCGATCGATCACTAAACGCACCTGCAACGAGGTTGCCGTTTTCGTCCTCAAACACCCATTTTCTAGCAGCGGTGTCGTAAACCGCTCCGATCCCGCTGTCATCAAGAGCGTTAAACACGCTCATCTCTTCGCCCTCTTTAATGCCACGTTCAAAGATGTCGTCAGCAACCTCGCGTGGAATACCAAATCTTTCAAGAGAGTCAGCAAAAATAGATCTAAACTCGTCAATCGAATTTTTTATGTCGCCTTTGTTTTCAAGCAAAGCGGCTGTCAAACGGTTCAAAACAGGGTTGCGTTCAGCAGGAGATTTGTAAACAATCTTAAGCCAATCTTCTGCGCTCTTAACTGTTTCCGTAATTTCTTTATCAGTAGCAAACCCGATGACTAGGCTTCTTGACGGCGCACGAGTCAACTTGCGCTCAATCCCCAGATATCGGGAAACTGGATTGCGGAGCACCGTTCCCTTCACATTGTTCCAGCTTGACCAATTCATTTCTGAAGCGGTCATGGCTCCACGTTCTGCGCCTAACACCCGTTCCAAAACGCCTAACGCTTCTGTTTCGTTTTGTGTTTGAACAAGGTCATTCCACGTTCGAGCTTCAGCGTTTGGCAACAAACGACGCGCATCAGAAACGTTGTCGAGAGCCGCAACTTCTCGTATCAGTCGTTGACCTGTACCACCTGACAAAAACGCAGAAATTTTCTCAGGGCGAACGAACGGGGTGTAACCGTTGGTCAACCCATACAAGGTACGCAACGAACCTTTTGTGGCGGAGGAGGCGGCTGCGGTTCCGAGTTTTGCGGCGGCTGTTGCTGTAGGTACGCCAGTAGGGGCAGTCAAAACATATGCTGCGTCAACTAAACCAGAAACATTGTTAAATGCTTCAGAACCGGGGTTTGCGAATTGCAAACCAGCAAGCCTGCCACCAGTCATACCAACAACATCAGTACCACTTTGGGTGTGAGGGCTTGGTATTTCAAGGCCACCTCGATAACGAACAGATGCGGCTTCCTGAGCTGCTTTTGCTTCGTCGCCAACAAAAAAACCTTGACCAGTGTCTTTACCTGAAAGCAGTTGGTAAATGTCAGTTGATTCCAACAATGCTTTCGGATTATAAAAAGATTCGGTAGGACGATAAGCAATGACTTCTTCGTCGTCGCGTGGGCTGATGTTATAAAACGGGACGTTTGTGTCACCAGTTCTATTTAGCAACGTACCGATTTCGTATGGTGTCCGTGTGATTGCGGCTTGTCCAAGTTGCTCCACAAAACTTAAAGCAGCGATGTTTGACCGTGCCGAAAATTTTAATGCGCTGTACAACGGATCTTTAATATTTCTTGAGAACCACCCTGGCGGTTCTTCTTGCCCAGCAGAAGGAGTGCCCCCGCCACCGCCACCACTGCCAACACCAGCCGTAGTAGCGTTCGCTAGTGCAGTGTTTTGAAAATCTCTAACAAAATTAAATGCTTCAGGTTCGCTCATTACACCTGAAGTGACTGCTTGTGATGCGGCCAACAGAACGTCGCCCTGCACATTCGGGAACGCCAGATTCATGTCTGCAATTAGATCTGAAAGAGCTTGCCCGTCAGTATTTTTAAGTTGCGAACGGATTTTTGCTCTGCGGTTTCCAACTTCAGACATTTCCGTGAGCATCTGTTGTTCTTCATCTGGCGTGTAGAAAGGACGAACCATTATCGCCCCTGTTCAATCATTTGAACGATGATTGATTTCAGACCGTCATTCGGAAACATATTGTGCAAAGCAACCAAAGTTTCAACTGTGTCATCAAAAGGAATCATTCGTCCACGGACACGCTGATCCATCGCTGATGGACCGGGACCAAAATTTGCTCCAGCAGTCAAAGGTTCATTCGGTCGTTCAGTAGGACGATTAAATGGTCTTGCCCCCGGCTGTGGAGCCTGCGCTGCGGCTTCTTGCCCCTGCAAAGTTGCAGGTGAAGTCCCCGGCCTCACAGCCTGTTGAGATGCTTCTTGCGCTGACGCCTCACCGTAAGTTTGTCCAGTGAAACGTGCAGTTGACGTAGCCGAGTTACGAAGATCGGAACGATTTGGATAATCGCCAGTCATTGACATTGGTTAGCCTCCGAGTTGTGCGAGCAACGCTTCAATACCGCCACCCTGTCCGGGCGGTGGAGCCATTGGTGCTTCCGCACCCATACCAGGTGCAGCCAAACCTGGCATACCTTCAGGTGCGCCAGCCGGTACTTCCTCTGCTTGACGTTCACGAGCTTCTTCATCAACCTCGTTGACAGCATCAAACAACGACTTCTTTTCGACCATCACCTTTTTGGTTAGTGATGCAAGGTCGGCAGGCTGATACGGACCTTCAGGATTAGCCGCTTGTTGCTGGATTGATGCAAGCAACGCCGCCTCAATACCTTCAGAAGTAATCCGGTCATGCTCTAGTTCTGGGTCGCTAATCAGCGGGTCGGCTTCACGGGCAGATTCTTTTGACATCATGCCGGTGCCCATGCGCTGACCCAAACCAATAATGAGATTGTTTACGTCTGAACCGCTGGCCGAGTATGAAACGTAGTGGAAGTCTGTCTCCCAAATTTTGTTGGGGGTGTAGTCAACTTTGCCGGACTGTGCTCGTCCTGGCATGAAGAACGACTTGGGTTGAGAACCGAAGTACGCTTTTTCGATTGCGATAGCAACCTTGTCTTCTTCCAACAACGACGAAGCAAACAAGTCTTGTGCTTCCTGTACTCGATAGTCTACGACTGCGGACAGCACGTTTTCGCCACGGCGACCAGTACGAATGTTGGTGCCGGATTCTCCACCGAACTCTGCGGGGATTGCGCCTTCCAGACGTTCTTGCCGTTCGATACGGTCAAGAGCTGTGTCAGTTTTGTAGCCGGGGTTTACCTGCTGGATCTGTAGGTCGCCACCCTTGATAATTCCCAGTTCGCCACGCTTGCCGTCAGCTAACGCAATAATTTCTGGGTTCTCTCCAGGGCGTGCAACCAGATACTCGTCTGGGAAGATGCCTCGCTCGATGGCAATTTCTGTCAACGCTTGCAGACGAGCACGGGTGTAGAACATTCCGAGCATGTCATCGAACTGCCCTCGTGGGGTGTCGAGTGTGATGCGTTGAGGGATAACAACCAGTGGGACTCCTGCACGGTTGGGGATGCGCTCCAGTTCGAGCACCTCCATACCTGCACGCTCGATGTAGTTGAGGTTCGGGTCGTCTTCTGCGCCCAACACACCTACAACAATTTCGTTATCGCACACATACTCCAACAACGTGAACTGTGTGTCTGGTTCAGGACGACCAACACGAAGTCGGCCATCGACCTGTGGACCGTAGTTTTGGATGAGCCATGAGTATGGTTTGCTGTACCTGAAGATAACGTTTTCTGGTACAGGGTTGTCTGGGTCTTCGCCTGGTGCAGCGTAGGTGTCGAGCGGGTTACGCAAATGCCACTTTGGTGTGTTGTGACGGAAGTCTGGTTTGACGACAATCGGTGACATCGAGTAGCCGAGAAGATGGCGGGCGCGTCGCCGGAGTTTCATGTTCATCCGGTTGTGGTCCCACATCGACAGCATCGCTTTGTGACGCAGCGAAGCTATCTCCTTCGAACGCTGTGAGCCTTCCTTCATTGGTGGGAAGTACGGGTGCGGCATTGTTGACGCAACCCGCATTGACATTTGGTCCAACCCGACAGACAACAAGTTGGCAACAGAGGCTTTAGCGTTCTGGTCTAACTCGTTGAGCGGTACAATGACATCGCCCTTTGCAAGCTCACGCACCTTCAACATTTGATCGTGGACTGGGCCAAGTATGCGACGGCGATGATTGTACATCGCAACAATTTCTTCGATAGTCCTCACGAGCACTCCAAGATAGTTGACATTCCTGCCGTAAGGATACCATTATCCACAACAGTGATGCTTTAACCCGCAGTGTGGACATCTCCATCGTGTTGCAACCGGGTCAAACTGTTCGCCACAGTTGTCGCACTCCATCACGAATTAACCAAAAACGACGGTCGCCACATGCGAGGAGGCAGTTTTGGTTCAGTCAACTTGGGTGCGTGAAGCAACATAAACCACAACGCCATCGCCAAGTCAGTACCCTTCTTTTTGTCACGAGTCCACGTTTCTAACTCTTGCACTAACGCCAACGTTTTCCAGTTGTTCGACATCGACGGCAAGCGAAGCGAACCAGACCGCACGACCGGCGGGATCAATGCTTCCAACCCGAAGTTTTCGTCCATCTTGTTACGGGACGTAGTGTGCGGAATGACCATGACTTGTCGTAACGCCTGCCAACGTCGAACGAAATCGTGTGCCAACAAAAATCGTTGGGCAGCGTTGATTTCGACAACGATGTGTGAGACGGGGTAACCCATGTCTTCTGCCCGGTCGAGCCATTCGTCAAGAATTCCGGTATATCTGCCAGTGGACATATCGTAACCGAGCAGGTCTTCTGCTGTGAGTTTGGTGCGTTCGATATCTACAACGTGATACAAACCAAGATCGGGTTGATGGATTGTCCAAATTACCCCCCAAAAGTTTGCTGGTGATGGGTCAACTGAGATGATTGATACCCACGGTGGTTTGAGTCCACGGGTGATGTTTCCTGGGAAACGGTCCCGGTCAATGCAGCCTGGGTAGTCAACTCCGTCAGATGCGATACCGCCAATAATTTGTGGTCGCTCTACGAGTTGGTAGTCCAGGTCGATGTCTTCTTGCTGGTAGACGACCCGGAACTTTTGTGGCTGGTTGTATCTGACGAATGACAGGTCTTTCCACGGCAAACGGACAGGTTCAAGCAGTGGTCCGTCCGGCCATGCGGGTGCATCTTTGCGGCGTGACGGTTTACCAGTGTCAAGCTCTTCGTAATATGCCTTGTAAATTAGGTGGTGGTACTTGGGTATTTTTACCGGATCGACCAATGCGTCTTCTGCGGTAGCGTCCTCGCCGTCATCTTCTTCGATGTCGTCGTACGTCACCTTGTCTAAACAATGTTTGTACAAATCTCCTGGGCCGAGCCTCTGCCCGATTACGTTCACGAGGCCACCGGGGTCGCAACGTGCTTCTGCCATCGAGTCCCATCGTTCTAGCAGCCGGTCACGGGCAACAGATTCTTTGGCGTTCTCCGGTGAAGCAACATCGTCGAACAGACACAGGTCGGCACGGTGACCAATGAATTCTGAATCGATACCGTACGCAGAAACGGTTGGTTCTTTGTTGTCTAGCCCGCCAGGTATGTACTGCTCGACAACGAACTCTTCTGCACGCCACAAGGAGCCAGAAGCAAGCGGTTTGAATCTGCCATAGTCTTGTGCAAGACATCCTTCAGCGTCTACAGCCAAACCCTTCTTTACTTGTTCGGGGTCAACAACCAACGATGTTGGGCGTTCGAGGGTTTCACGGATACGACGGGAGTACATTTTTGCAAGGGTTTGCGAGATCGAGCCGATAAGGACTCGGATCGCGCGGTTCCTTACGATGCACCAGACTGCTACGTCGTGAAAAAGGGTAGATTTTCCTGCGCCCGGAGGACAGTTCAATACAAGAAACTCTTTTTCTTCTGATTCAAGGTGTTGAACAATTTTGTATGCGGCATCTACTTGCCACGGTGATGGGACACGACCCAGATAGACGCGTCGAAAGTAGTCGAAGTCGTCCCAGCCACGTTTTGCTCGTTCGTTTAGACGATCGTACGGGATGACTGGTGGGAGGTCACCGGCCTCGTCGATGACAGCTCGTAGTTCTCGGCGTTCCCGTCCAGAGTTTGCACCAGCTTTTTTGACAGCGAATTCAGCCGCCTGCTGTTCTGCTTCGATTTTTCGGCGGTTCGCATCCCACTTCTGTCCAGTGTTGTAATGGATACCGGCAATCTTGCAAGCTTCTTTAATAGAGATGCCTGCGGCACGGGCCTGCCAGAACCGGGCTTTATCTTCAGCGGGTACGTTTCGTCTTCCTGAACGATCTGTTCCTGACATCGGACACATGATACACGGGGAGCAGGCCGAAGGGAGGGAGTCTCTTCGACCCACTCGACCCGTGCAATACCACCCAAAGGGAAATCGGACAAAACCTTTGAGTTGTCAAAATGATATCACAGGATGCTAAAGTAAAGACAACCGTGAGGGACGGTTAGAAACGGACACAACATGAAATACGAAATCACAGCGGACGACTACTTTGCGATCATCCCAGAGAAAGTCCTGTACGCAGACATCAGCCACATCGCCGTACGCATCTACGGAGTGCTACGCAGACACGCCGACCAAACAGGAAGCTGCCACCCCGGACGGGCACGCATCGCAAACCTCGCACACACCAGCCCAAGCTCAGTAGACCGAGCCATACAACAACTCGTCGAACACGGGTTTGTCACCGTGCATCACCGACGCAACCCTGATAATCCACAGCAACTCCTGTCAAACAGGTACGTTATCCACAGCACCCCTGCCGCTCGTGACCATACCCCCCTCCCGCTGGTGAGTACACCCCCTCCCGCCAGTGACGAAGAAACCAAAGTCAAAGAACCAGAGCCAAACAACCAGTTTGAGGAATGGTGGAACATCTACCCAAAGAGGGTCAACAAACAACAAGCTCACAAAGCATGGAAACGGCACACCAAAAACATCGACCCAAACGACATCATCAAAGCCACCCGCAAACAAATCGCCACACCAGAAACCCCCCTATCAGCAGACCACCAATACATCCCCTACCCGGCTTCCTGGCTTAACGCAGGCTCATACGAAAACGACCTACCCGCACAAGCCACAGAACCAGCCCGCCAATACGACCAACCCACCCATCACTGCGACAGATGCGACGGAACCCGCCACATCATAAATACAGATGAAAAAGGCAGGTCATACGCACACCCATGCCCCCAATGCAGTGATACACTCTGACCCACGGACCACGCAGTCCTCGGTCGTACACCCCTTGCAAGGTGCGGGACGAAACCCACGGGAACGTGGTCGATCTCTCATGCGTAAACGACGATCCCATAGGAACTCTCGCTAAGGCAGGAAGACGAGAGAAGCACGAACCGGCGACGGCGAAAAACACACGAACAACGTGAAGCTCCACGACAACGAGCGGGAATCTGGAACAGCGGCACCCAGATGGGGGACATACACACCCACGCCAACAGCCATCACAAACAGAGATACCAAGAAAACCACACATCTCCCACACAGATAATATGTATATCCGGCCCCACCCGGCTCGGCACATACCCGGTTGCGACAGACCGAACAAGTGTTCCCCCCGTGCGGTTATTCTATAATAATGGGGGTATGGTGCTCCCGAACATTTGTTCGATGGAACAATACCCTACCCCATCGAGTAAACCCCGACGATATGAACTGGGCTGGGGTCTAGTCTTCGCCTAGTTTGTTTTTGGGGTTGGTTGGTTGGTTGGTGAAAATTTTTTTGGGTGTTTAATTCGTTGTGGTGTAAGGGTTTTATGGGGGTCTGAAAAAAAATCTCGAAAAAAGTGTTGACAGATTCGGAATGTTAGTGTTCAATGATGTCACAGCAGCTTTTGGGGTTGTTGTAAAGAGAGAGAAAGAGAAAGAGCATGATGAGTAAAAAACATTATGAGGCTATGGCTTCTATCTTCCGTCATCGTTTCGATATGGCAGAAGCGCAGTTACCCGAAGATCACACCGACGGGTTGACCGAATTGGAAGAGTTACAGTACATGGCGAGGCTTGGAGAGATAAACCGAATTGCGATGTCTTTGGCAGATGTGCTCGCGGCAGATAATCCGAGGTTCAATCGTCGCCTATTCATCAAGGCTTGCCAACCTAATTAACAACAACTAGAGAAAGAGAGATAGAACATGAGTAGAGTTACGTTTACTGCGCCGTTTTTGGCTAGTGACAGAATTGTTGAACGTTTACAAAACAGTAGGAACGGCAACCCGCGTTTCCGGGTGACGTTGAACGGCATCGAGTACACAACGTCTAGTGACTCAATGTGCAATTACGAAGTTGAGAACGTCTGGCGTTCGTGGTGGCGTGATGACGAATCACGACCCGAGTCGTTGAGAGTGACACTCACTGGACGCGGCACCATCTGTGCGTTCGAGGTGGCATCATGAGAAAAATCGAGAGAGCTATGTGTGATGCGATTACGTCGGGTCACAACTGGTCGTCATCGAATACTCAAGTGGTGTTTACGCATGGTCAGTTAGCGAGCGCGTGGGTGTTTTTGCATGGCAACCACATTGCGACAGTTACCCCCGGATGGGTCGAACTCTTTGATGGTGGTTGGCAGACTGTGACCACGAAGTCGCGACTAAACGCAATTCTGGACACGTTCAGTTTCGGTTCGGGTGTGTTCCAAAGAAACTGGGACTGGTTCGTTCGTGATTTTAAGAGTGGCGATGTGTTCCCATTCGTAGATGGGTTCTCAGTACGTCGCAACGACTGACCGAAACAACCTCGGCACGTTGTAAAACTGCCGAACTCAACAACCGAGAAAGAGAGAGAGAAATGAGTAAGTATCTGCTAATAGGTGGCTACAGTTACAGTGGTGCCGAAGAGCTGGAATTCCCGACTATGGAACAAGCCTGCGAGGAATGGATGGATAGGTGGTTTTCTAATGGTCAACGATATGTCAATGGCACGCTGTATCCATGCTGGGGAGATATGGAAGATGACGACTACGCAGTCGTGAACCTTGACACAGAAGAAACTCGCACAAGAATTGACTTGCTAGCCGAACGTTGGTGAGTCAACAACCGAGAAAGAGAGAAAGAGATGAGTCAAATTATATGGAATGCCGAACATGGGTGGCATGAGACCGACGACGAGTATCGTTTGGTGATGACACCTAGTGGGGCAATTCGTTGGGTAAAAACTGACGAGACCGAAGAGAAAGAGAGCTAAGAGAGATGAAGAGAGTTATCGAGAAGAAG
>TARA_A100001201_G_scaffold31934_1_pt1 | contig 16115 bp, 6 predicted proteins | sample TARA_A100001201 | Tara Oceans TARA_A100001201 (sample SAMEA2619872) | marine metagenome | biome: marine biome (ENVO:00000447); feature: surface water layer (ENVO:00002042); material: "saline water (ENVO:00002010), including plankton (ENVO:xxxxxxxx)" | depth 5 m | reverse complement strand
CCCGTCAATATATCAAGAACATCAGTTGGATTATCGGTCCCTATGCCGACATTACCATTATGCTTTATTATCATCCCAAGAGTTCCGGCACCTAATCCTGGGTGTGATGAACCCGCTGCAGCATATTCAAATCTAAGTGGAGCATTTGCTCCATCACCATTATTAATACCTACTAACCACTGTCCTGTATTTTTATTAATTAAAAGACCAGCATCAGCTCCACTTGTTCTAGCAATTTCAATATAGTTACCAGCCCTTGTAGGTGCATATGAAGGTTGAACAGTATCACCAACTGTTAAAGTATTGCTTGGAGAATCTTCTAGAACACCAACACGATTATTTGCAGAGTCAATTACTAAAGTAGAACCATCTACTCCGATGTCTGGTGTAACAATACCAGTCGTTCCGTTAATAGTTACTGCCATATTACACTACCGTCCATGTTGTCCCGTTAGGGATGGTTACCGTTGCACTATTATTTATTGTGATGGGTCCTGCCGACATAGCATTTTTTCCAGTTGTAATTGTATAACTCGATGTCACATTAGTGTCATTTTCATAGAACACAGAGTCACCACCATTACCTGAAGCACCCCCTAAACTACCCCAACTACTACCATCATATCCTTCATATCTATTGAAGTTGGTATTGAAACGCAACATCCCAGTGTTTGCTGAGTTTGGTCTCTGTGCAGTTGTACCAGCAGGAATGTCAACGTATCCGTTACCATTGATACTTAAGTTACCAGCTGCATCCCATGTAGGACCAGGTGCTGCAATCTTTGCAGAAGTTACAGTTCCATCACCAGTAACTCCAATATCAAGAATATGACCATATGAAATAATAAAACAATTTGTTCCTGCAGGAGGTGCAACAGCAAAAACAATTTGATTACCAGTAATATAATATCCTGTATTGCCAGTTCTATCAGGTTCTTGGAGAACACCACCAAGAGATACTAGTAAGTGTTCTGATGATATAGCATAAAAATCTTGATCTACACCATTTACTACTCGATGAAGATCAAATGTATCAGTCGAACCATTAAAACCTGATTCAATATTTTTTAGTACTATTACCTCACCAAACGATGGTGTCCTTCCAATATATGCCATTAGTTACCTCAGGTTTGTTCTAACACACTAACGAGCACATCAACACTCGATGCAGTGTCTGAAGTTACTTTTATTGCGTCACCAGTTTGTAACACAAATTTATTCCCAGCATTAAATTCAAAAGACGCTCCATTGGGAATGGGAATATTTTTTACTAGATAAACATCATCTCCAGATGCTTTATCAACTCTTAGGTCAACGTTTACTTGATTACCTGTGATATTGGCAACGTTTAAACCAATAACAACCGCAACAGTACCAGAAGGAACAGTGTATGCAGTCTGTTCCGATGTACCAATAGCTGTGTCTGTATAACTTCTGAATAAATTTGCCATGTTCTTATCCTAATGCGATTGCAAGAGCAAGAGCATCATTTACTGCACTAGTTGTTGCTTGTCCACCAATGTCTACAATTGTATCTGAACCAGATCCATCACCTTTTCTGACATATAGTTTTCCATCAGCAGTATTGATTGCCAACTCTCTTAGGGATAAGTTGTTTAAAGAAGGTACTGCACTAGCAGTAGCACTAGACTTTAGTTTAATTGTTGTTGCCATTTAGCTCAACTCCGAATAAAGGTATATACCTACAAAAAAGAGGGATATATATCCCTCTTCTATTTATTGATTTAAATTTGCTTCTAGTTCAGCAATTTGTTCATCACTTAGATCTAATGCTTCCAGTTCAGCATCATCTGGAATATTATTTTCATTTTCAATTATTTGATCAATTTCACTAACTCCCATTTCATCGAGTACAGATTGTGGTGGACCACCATAATTAGCAACAACTTCTTCAGTTGAAATCTCTGTTGGCATAGTTTCAAACTCAACATCATCAGTACTTATTGCATCTTCTGGTATAGATTCATGTTGCAAATTATTAATATCATCTGCATTTAAAGTGATATCATCTCTAGCTGGATCACACAATGATAATGATTTGTTAGTCAAATGATGATGGACATAAATTCTATTTCCATCACTACATGGGGTAAATGAAATAGTATAATATCCAACAATTGGATCAAAAGCAGGCAAAGGAGAGCCTGCTTCGACCGATTTTTTTACTATTTCAGCTAAATCATCTGGGAGGAGTCTAGAATCTAGTTGCTCCTCGCACATTTTTTTATTTTGTTCGTCTAGAAATAAATTCAATTCATCTTCTTGCGAATCTGTTAAAAAGAATGACATATTAAGTCTCCATTTAGATATTAATTTGGTCTTGGTTTCCAGAAATAACTGATATTGATCTTTCAATATGAGTCTTAGGATTGAGTCTAGTAACGGATACGTTCATAATCTGTCCCTGGAACTCTGATAAATCACCAATCTTAGGTTGCACTACTAAATGAGCAAGGTTATAACTATTGACTGGGGTGATTTCTCCTCTGGTATTTAGTAGAGGAGTCTGGTTGTATGTTCTCTTAGAAACTCTAAATGCAAAGTTATATCTATCCCAACCAGGCATACCAGATCTAATAACATTGTTACCAGGAGTCTGGAAGTCATTAGATATTCTAGTTGCGATAGTACCACCATTACCAACAGTCAAACCAGTATCCACAGCGTTTCCAGAGAAGATAATCGATTGATTAGGAGCATTATCACCAGCTTTCTTAACTCTAGGAGAAATAACAGACCAATCACCTGTTGATCCAGTTGAAATAGGTGTTCCTGCAGTAAGAACCAAGGTGGTGTCATTGGTTACGGATTTAACTGTACCAACATGTGTTGGCGTGGCGTCATTCCCCTCTTCGCTATATACCTGATCACCAGGCATAACATCTTGTAAGAAAGTTGTACCACTACCACTGACAGCAGTCGAGTTTTGCGTCCAACTTATTGTACCAGCTGGTTCAAAAGAATTAATATTGAAACTGAGACCACCATTACCATCGTGTCCAGGCCATCCAACTGGTTTGTAATGTTGAACGTGACTGATAATCAATCCTTCTTCAATTCTGGATTCACCAGTACCAGTAACAGCACCAGTAGAAGTAGTAACGCTACCATTTTGAAGACCAATAACTAGTTTAGTATTATCTGGACTCCATTGATATTGGGAAATATCATAAGCACCCGCATAACCTAACGATCTATTTGCAGTATTAAGACCTACATACAAACTACCACTAGTTAAGTGTTGATGGTTGATTGGATAGAATGCATGAGATCCAAAATCACCATACGCTCGTCCACCTTCAAATGCTCCTACACGACTTACGTAAGAAATCCAATTTTCAATACTATCCCTTTTTTGAATCTCCATCATCAAGTTGGAGAATTTTGTTCCACTGTAATAACGACCATTGAAACCAACCCATCTTGGAGTTGTTGGGTGTGCAGCCAACCAGACACCAGAGTTATATTGTCTACCCCACTGAATTGCAGAAGCACCACCTAATCCAAGACCAGTCACTTTCTTACCATCAGAAGATAACGCGAAGTTGCCAACCCATCCAGCACGTCCAGTAATACCATTTGTGACGGAAATGTAATTATTAATATTTTCATACCACATACGGTATGAACCGAAAGACATCTTAAGACCAGTATCACTGTAGATGAATTTATTCATCACAGGACCATTAGTAACAAAGTTACCTGTTCTGTGACTGATAAACACATCACCTACACTCAACCAATGTTGTGGTGTACCATAACCAGAATATAAAATATGATTAGTGGGGGTACTCAATGTCAGTTCTGAGAACCCAGTTGTTGAATTATAATTGTCAGCAATTACTTGTCCACTATAATTTTTGACTTCAGGTGAGTTAGGTGTAGTCGTATCATCTTCCCAAGAATATTTTAGAGTATCACCTGGTTGAATTCTTCTAGATCTATTTGGAACCCTAATTTTTGTATTATCAGATCCTGGTGCTACATTATTGACACGGAAGTTTGAACCACCTTGTGAAGGATATGTCCAACCACCATAATTTACAATAGCAAATCCATAATGTCTAGCAGTACTACTATCAATATAATGTTCTGGAAGTTCATCAGCGAGATAAACTTTGATGGTATTATTCGAATTGGCAGTAGAATCAATATCTACAATTCTAGTTTTAAATAACTTATGAGCACTCTCATTATTCTTAATGTCATTTATATTCTTAGTGAGATGGAATTCATTTCCAGTTGCGCCTGGAGTAGTAACCATATCATTAATAAGTGCTTTATCTAGAGCGAGAACAGCATTGTCTTCAGATGCACCATAGAAGTACATTAAGATAGAACCACTACCGAAGTTTTTATGGTGGTTACTAGTAAATGTTAATGTAGTTTGACCATTTGTATGATTATAACTCTTACCATAATCAGCTAGTCTTCTGGACCAATAAGAAGATTGACCAGGATAGTAGACTGCATAGTCGCGACCAACTCTTCCACCAGATACAGTAGTAGATGATGCTGTGGCAGTTGTTACAGCACCAGCAACACTAACTAGATAAGTACCAACACCACCTCTACCACTCAAAGAAACACCTTCTTCATTATAACCAGCATAACCAGAAATATAAGCATTTGCAGGAATACCAGTACCACTAATTGGTTGACCTAAGTATAGACCACCAGAAGCAACAGCTGTAACATCCAAAATACCACCAGATTTCAATTCTGCAGTATATGTACCTTCAGTTTGGATATACATGGTATCTCCACCGCTAATGGTAAGATCATTATCAGAAGTGGTTCTAGAAGTTCCAGTTAAAGAGTACCATCTATAACCATAGAATCTAATACCACGATTAGTAATATAATATCCAGCACCAGATAATCTATTTCTTCCGCCAGGTGACCAGTAAATTTTAGCAGTTGCGAGAGTATTTACAGAATTATAAATCAAACTATTATTTTTATTTTTACTGAGGAATTGATATCTATACCAATAATTCATATATACATCAGTTCCACTCGTTATCTTACCACTAATTCTAAGGTCACCTGCACGGTTCGTAGATATGTTAGAACCAGCAGTTCCTAGGGCTGGACCAACCTTGAAACTAGAATCATCAGTTGGAGAATTAGAGGTACTAACACTCAAATCTCTATATGGTATGTGTATTGCCTGACCAATAGATAGCTTCTCCTTAGCAATGGCAAGATCATCATCTGCTTTGATGTATGCTACAGCGGTATTAGTGCAATATTTTCCGTCTGGAGCAATATAAGGATACTGACAAGATTCTTGCTGAAGTGAATTTCCATCAATACCAGCGAGTCTCTTAAAGCCAGAACACGTAACGTCTACTGGATCAGCAAGTTTCAATGATGTTGGGATGAAAGAACCAACGGTAACGTCTTGAGCCAAACTTTCAAGTGGATCTAGACCTTCCCAGTCACGAATATATGATGGGAAATACTGTTCCATATCTCTTTGTAGAGTGATGGTGTATCCAGTATTTGTAGTAGGATCTCCAGTCTTAGCAAAATCGCATAGTTCTAGATCACCAATCATCACCTTACCTTTTTCAGGCCAGTAATCTAAGAGATTATCATTGTCAAAGACATCAAATCTGGTATTAGAAGAATAAGTTGGTGCATATTCAGTATCCTCAAGCATAACAACAATATTTGCACGAATATCAGAAGTATTGGATGGATTTACATATCTGTATACACCAATATAAGGTTTGTTAGCATATGATTGACCATCTTGAGCAACCTTATAATAAGTTCCTCCTAATTGTATATAACTTCCTGGTTTGAAGATTGTTTTTGCTTTCTTCAATGCACTATACAAATTGCTGAAACTTGGGTTGTTAATACTATTAAGAACAAAACAGTTAGTTGGTAAAACACCCATAATTTCACCAGGTTCAAACATCTGTATGTTCGCTGATAGGTTTCTAACAGCGGTTAATCTAAGGTTATCACCAGTTGTTATTACGTTAGAACTTCTGACAGAAGTTTGTTGGACTGTAAACTCATCGGACTCAAGGTGACCAGAACCATAATCAAGGAAATCTAATGTAGTAACATTTCCACTACCATCTGTCGTCAGATATGCTTGAGCAGGTGTTGTTGCACGTACAGTTGGGTCAACAGTATTATGTAAATAAACTATTGCATTCCTAGATAAATTTGGAGTTGGTGAACCAGTCTTTTCAACTTTAATATCAGCATTAATTTCATACTGAGTACCACTTTCAATTAAGTTTAGATTAGAGTGACCCTGATAATTTTCTTTAGCATATCTTGAAGTTGTAGTTGTTACATACTTATATCTATTTGTAGTTAGATAATTCGTCAAGAATAGAAGGTCTGAACCAGCTGCGGTTGCAAGAGGGATTGAACCACTATATCTAACTCTTGCAAGTCTATATGCACCACCACCAGTTGCAACTCCAGACTCATTGTATGCTGTAGTTGGTAATGTAACATTTGTTACTGTTGCATATGCAGTGTTGATGTTTGTAGTCTTAACAATCTTAGATGCAAATGCACCAACGAAGATATTCTTAACGAATTCAGCATCATTAAGTGGATATAGGAATGTTAGTTCTCTAGGATAAATTGCACCACCAGTAGAACTTCCGTTAGAAACAGTAGAACCACTATTGTTCCATCTTAGTCTAAATGCAGATGCTTCACCAGTCGTATAACCAGTATTTAAATCATTATATCTGATTGGGAATGGTGATAAGAATCTTTCATTGATTGAGGTTCTTGTTAGAAGTCCTCCAGCAGGAATAGTAACGGCGGGGAAGATTTGATTTCCTTCAGAATCATTTACTTGTGGGAAATTAACCGATCCACCTTGGTTAAATCTTCTAATTGCCTGATAACTACTGATTGGGAATGTTCTAGAGTCAGCATCTGAAAGATCACCATATGGAGTCTTAGAAGGTTCTAAGAACAGAGTTTGATCTGGGTTGAAACCAGAAACTCTCTGGAAATCTTCGTCGTCTCTTGCAACACCAAGTCTTCTAGCATTCGATCCACCAAGTGCTTGCAATGAGTTTTCATCTTCCATCTGTAGTAGTTCTACAGAGTGTCCATATGTGAATGTACCACCAGCACGTGAATTACCCTTATACATCAATCCAGTCCAGTCAAGAGATAGGTTACCTCTGATTCTGAGACCAGAGAGTGATAGGTTTGAACCTCTTGCACGAATTAGACCACCACCATATCCACCACCAAATCTATTTGCTAGAGAATTTGATGGAGATTGACCACCAATTGTACAATTATTAAGACTGAATGGTACATTAGAACCAGGAATAGCATCAACATTAATAAGTGGTGATGTGAAGTTACCAGTAATTGGTAAGTCAGCTGACTTAAATCTTCTTCTTAGAGTTCTGTGATTATATGGCCAGTTAAGATAGATGTTCTTACCAATAGCATTATCTCTAGTAGTACCAGAGTCTAGATATGGGCAAACAGGAGCAAGTAGGTTAGCTTTAGCAACTGCAATAAACTGTTCATCATTAGCGAAACTTGTGGTAGAAGTACTAACAGTAGAACCATTAACGTCAATGAAACCTTTACCATCTTCAATTGTTGCAGTGAATGTTCCATTGTAATCTGCAGTTAGTGTACCACCCACAGTGAAGTTTTGAATTACACCATTTGATACATTTACAGAAACACTTGCACCGACACCAGTTGCATTACCAGTTGGAATAAGATTTACTACTGCTCTACCATTATAACCAGTACCACCAGATGCCAAAGCATTATTCAATGCTGTCTGAACTTTAGCTGTAGTGTCAGCACTAGAGAATACAACTTGATTACTTGTAAACGAAGCACCAGTACCAACACCTCCAGACTGACCTAAGGAGAATGGTGTAAAACCACCAAATCTACCCATAATACCAGAGTTTAAACCAACATTATCAATAAATGCATTAGCATTACCAGATGGATTTTCAATATTATTCTTGTTCTCACTGTCTCCAAATCCATATATTTCATTTGGAGAAACTTGTAGTAGTACAAATCTATTGGATACAGTACCAGTAATTCTCTTGAATCCATTATACTTATATGGAAGTGTAACACCACCATCCTCATTAGTATCACTCCTCATTTGCATAATCATAGCAACATATGAGTCGAAACTAGTATGAGGATATGGTTTAATTGTAGAGTCAATCTCATAACTTGGATTTAAGTCAATAACAAGATTGAGTGTTCCTCTATCATAACCGTTAATAATACCAAAAATTTCTGGAGTATCAAATTTAGGAATTTCATTACCAAAGTCGTCTGATTGAGTAAACGAAACTTTAGTGTTTGCGGTGATAATTGCAGTCGTAGCATCTGTTAATGTAATTGTAGTTGCATTTTGAACTGTAATTGTAGTTCCATTTGGAATACCAGGTCCAAAGATAATATCACCATCCTGCAACAATGTCGTATCATTTAGTGTTAATGTTGTTACACCAGAAGCTGCTTGTGAAGGAACTGTCTTGATAATTGCACCTTGATAACCATCCCCCCAAGCAAAAGATTTTGGTAGAAGACTTCTTCTTCTCTCTACACACCAGTTATATGCAAGAGTTGTAAATTCATCACCATCTCTGTTGACAAATATCATATCCGCGTAACTAGTATTACTATATCCAGTAAGATCTAAATCTTCTGTATTATTGGTAAACTGATTATTGCCGCGCGAGACGGATTTATTAGTATTATCACCGGCGGCAGATCTAGAAACAGAAACTAGAATTTCAATTTTTTCGGAATCAGCACCAGTTACCCAATTTGCTGGATTCTCTTCAATTGTTCTATTAATGTATCTTACATTTAGAACTTTGGTCGTTGGTGTGGCATTATCTGCGTTAGCGTTCTGTGTCGCTTGCCAATACATTGTTGTGCCGGGAATAATATAATTTCTCGCCCAGATAAATCTTTGTGCATCAGAAGGTGTTCCACTAGTTCCAGTGAAATTAGCTGCGTCGAGGGTTATAACCATATAACGAGCGTTCTGCGATAAGTCTAGATTTGCACCTACACCACCAGTACCTCCTGGGTTGAATGTGCAGTCATCGCCACTACCAGTTATAGAATCTGCATTATCAAGTTTAGCAAGAAGAATATCATCACTATGAAGATATGGACTTATTCTTACTTGACCAGCAGTAATAGCATTTTCAGCTCTTCCAGTGAACTTAAGACCACCAGGAACATTTTGTGTAGATGCAGGGAATCCTGAACTAGTCTTAATATACCATGCTTTTCTTACAAGTCTTCTAGACTTTATAACATTTCCATCACTGGAATAAGTTTCATCGAGAATCTCATTCTTGGTAATAGCATCATTTAAACCTAAGAAATGAATGTTGTTTAAACTGAATCCACCTTTAGAAGTTAGTCCACCAGAAACAGATGAACTGAAAGAATCACTATTTCTGCCATATTGATCCCTGAATGATGGAGCACGATATAGATAGATACTATCTCCTCTCTTGACATTGGATTCTAGGAATCCACCCATTCTACCCGCAGAAGTACCAGTCACTTCTTTACCAGCGAGTGTATTAATATCTTTCCGAAGACCAGTACCATTAATTGTAAGTTGACATGGGAATGTAGAATTATCTAGTTTGTAATAACCTGGTTTTAATAGAAGTTCGACATTATCATTCAATCCAAAACCAGATACTTCACACCATTTTTGAGCTTGTGAGAAATCTGATAATGGTGTAAATTTCTTAACAGCTTGTCTATTCTGTAAGTTCACACCAAGTGCTTTAGCACTAAATGGGTTTGGTAGTGAGTTATCGACAAACTCTTCATCAATCGAACCAGTATAAGCATCAACTTTCTCTGGAACTGTATATAATGTTGCAGACTCTAGGTCAACATCTTCAGAAATAGACTCAACTGAAGGAATAAATGGTTCTTCTCTCGCCCATCTGTCGTAGAAGGAAACGGTGGTTGTACATCCAGAGAAAAATACGTTCTTAGGATCAACACCCGCTAAACCGTTAGTATAACTAGATGTATATGTATGTCCAGTATCATTCGCAGTAGCATTAGGTACTTTTCGTACAAGAGTAAGACTTCCAGGAGAACTAGCCTTAAAGTAAACGTAAGTAGAATATCTAAATGCTCCACCAACTGGATTCTCACGTAAGGTTACAGCACCACGATCTGGGAAATTAGCCCAATCGGTAGCATTAATAACGATAGGTGTTGCTGTACCACCAGCAAGTGCTGCATCAAGAATATTAACATCTACATCATTAACAAGTCTTGATCTTAGATACTTAATATCCTTTTCACTTGCAGCTGCACCATCATCAATTGGACTGGACCAATGTTTAATAACATTTGTAAAACCAACAGTACCTAGAATATTTTGTAGATACGTTTGTCTATTTTTATAATTTTGAATAGATCTTAAATAAATCGTATTTGTAGTATAATCAATTTTATCATAGTAAAGTGATACTAGAACTTGAGGATTTAAATATGTCTTAGTACTTCCTATGAGTTGAAAATCATCAGATTCAACATACTTAAGTTGCATACCAATATCAACAATACCATATGATGGAATACCAGCTGATTCTTTAACCTTAATAGATGTAGATGTGCTAGTTAGAGCAACAGATCCTGTTGCACTATTGTCCATCAAAGTTCTGCTTAATGGTTGAATATAAATTCTGTTATTATCTAATGTAATATTAGAGGCGGAAATAAGTTGTCTCTTAATTCTCCATGCATCAAGATACTTAGGAGAAACATAGAGTCTATCATTAGTATCAGTGGAGATGAAACCAGTTTTTTCTGGTCTTGCACCTTTAACAAAACCATAGGCTTCTTGATTTGCTTCTGGGAATTTCTCACCATTAGCAATACGAGTACTAGCAATATAGAATCTCTCATTAACAATGAGGTTTTGAATAGTTGCTCTGTCGGTAACACTAAGTTTTGCAGTATTGAAGAAGTTAGATAGTGCTTTGAGTGCAGACTGTCCAGCAGTATTTTTAGCTGTTGTTGCAGTAACATTAACAACACTATTTGAAATTCTATTCTCTAAGTTTGAGATGTCAACATAGTTAGACTCAGATGATTTACGAACTTTAGGTACGTTTAGAGTGACTGTAGAAGTACCACCTGCTTGGACAACCTGTGAACCAATATAGAAGTCACCGTTGGAGTTTGTACCAGAAGATGCAACGAAACCACCTGCGTTTTCATAACCCTGTGCAATAAACTGTTCATACGGCTTGAGAACTCTAGTCTGTAGGTTGGGGAAACCTGTTGAGTAGTTACCAGAACCAAGACCGACATATTCCCAAGTATGTGAAGATGCACGTAGGATAGATGGTCTGAATAGAGGAACAATTGGTGCAGAGTTAATCATCGAAACTGCATTACCTTCTACAGGTGCAGTATAAGTCTTACCTGGTTCTACAACAAAAATTCTTCTTTGAGAGGCTTCACCATTGATACCAAAAATATTTTCATCATTACCAACTGCAAGACTCATTGTGTACTTGTCGCCACGACGAGCTGTACCAGTACCATATATGTTAACATCACCAGTTGTATGGTCAGAAGCACTATTTCTAGAGTCCCAAGAAACAACTGGAGCAATAACTGGTCTTGTAGCTAAAGCTTGAGTTCCTCCTGCATAACGTAAATCTAACGCTTGTACAAGTCTATGACATGCTTCAGCAGTAACAGATGTCATTGCTGGAACTTCTTTGTATGGAGTGGTATTGTCTCCAGAGTAGAAGAAAGATGCATTTGGAACAGATAGATCCTTAACTCTCTTACCATTACCAATATATTCAACTAGAACACGAGAATCTGCTTGTGGTGGATTCCAGATTCTTCTGATGTCATAAGTTGGACCCTCTTCATTAACTGAAGGATAGAGATAGTTAATGTTTGAAGAAACTCTGCAGTCCTTATCAAACAAGTTAAGACCTTCAATCTTATTGACAGTGAATACTGCAGAACCATTTTCGAGAGGTCTTCTCGAAATTGTATCTGGGTTGTTAGAAGTGTTGTAAGCAAAAGTATTAACGTCAGATCTAATGATGGTTAGGTAATATACACCATCTCTAACATTCTTCTCCCAGGATGTTACTTCTTCAACATCAAATATTTGGAATCTAAAATCAGTATATGGCATTCCAGTGGAGTCATTGTCCAATCTGGTTCCCTTAATAATAAATCTCTTTTCGGGTGGTTTTGGAATAACCTGAGATGATTTTGGAATCGTGTACTCAACTCTCCATAGTAAATCTGAAGGAGATGAAGCGCGACTATCAATATACTTTTTAGTTGTTAATGTTGATGGGAATCCATCAAAATACTGGAGAACCTCGATATCACTAGTACCAGTAACAATCGATATAGAACCATCGGGGTTTGTTTCTTCAGTTGTAGTAAAGACTGATTCAGTTGTTTTTGCAAAAATGAAGTTTGTTAAGAAAGCTACACTATCAGAATCAGATGAATTTATTTTAATATAAATTTTTTCTTCGACAGGATCCCAGAAATAACCCTGTCTCTGAGCATTCTGACCCGATGTTTCATTATTTCCCTCTCCAGTCAAAAATATTGCTGCACTATATGGATTTTCATTACCATCTTCAGTTTCAACAATTGCTTGAATTCTTGCTTCACTAATTGGAGCAACACCAGTAGTGCTATAATAATCTCTGAATAAATTATAGTTATTATTACTACCGAAGGTTAGGAATCTCTTAGTTACCGTTTGGTTTTGAGAATGATCAAATGCATCAACGATGAGTTCTGGGATATCATCTTCAGAATTTAATCCACCAATGTCAAGATATATTCTAAATTTATTTTGGTTTGATGTAAATCTAGCTACAGCAGCTTCATTGAAGGTTTTGTCGGTCTGTTGATTTCTCTGCCAAGTTGTCTCATAATCAATTGCATAGAATTCTGCAACTTGCTGTGTACTAGAAATACCTCTTGGAGGAATAATAGCAGTAATTCTACCTTGTGCAGCAGGAGCGAATGATTGTGCTTGGGAACCCTTTGCACGAAGTGAAATTTGACCAAAGTTAGAGTTGGAGTTGGTGATGGACATGTCACCACCACTCTCAGACAAGAACTGGTCAGCGTAACCAACTGCGAAGACCGAAACTACCTGAATGAAAGCACCGTCTGTTGCTTTGATGTGGAAGTGTCTCCAAGATGGACGATATTGTGCATCTGGGTCAGCATAGATTGGTGGGTTATTTACACCAGTTGGGTCATTAAAGTTTGTATTGTTTGGATCACCTTCTAGATCCTTTGGTTGCCAGAATGCGTTATTGTCTCTCTGAAGGGAGATACCCGTAAACTGTGCAACAACCATGGATTTAAAGCTCTTCTCAGAGACTTTACTACCATCAGTATGCATACCGCAAAGTCCGAAGACAGAACGTAGCGAACAGTTGAAGATATAAGGAGAACAACCGTTAACGGTATCAATTGTTGTACTTAGAGTTCTATCACCAACAATTTCAAATTCTTCTCTTCTTGCTTTTCTTGCATTACCACCGTCAAGCGTTGTATCCCAATGGTCAATCTTTTGATAATAAGTTGCTAGATCACCATCTGCAGTTCTCTGGTCTGCATATGTGAACGAAACAACTCTGTGGTGGGAGTATGCAGCATTAGCTGCGGTAGCGAATGTTGGAACACCGTTAGAATATGTAACACCATTTGCAGGAGTTCCAGTTGCATCCTTAAAGGTCATCTGCCAGAAGTAGCAACCACCAGTTACCTTAAAGATTGCAGTTCTTTCATATACACCAGGAGTCTTATTGACGAGAGTTGTATATGTGTCTGGGTTATTAAGAATAATTCCGAAAACACCATCGGAAGAGACACTTGAAGGTCCACTAACAACACCACCAAGAGCTGCAAGACCAGTATCAATACCAGAGCAATCTCCGTCTCCTACGGTGTAATCTACTCCAGCAGTATATGTTGGTTTGTCAACAGTGCTGCCAGAAAGTGATGTGTGAGCATATCCACCAGCAAACGCATGAGCTGCTTTAATTGCAATTGTATGTGCATAGTCAATTGCCCATAAAGTAGCAGTTTTTTCGTTAGTTCCAGTAACGTGAAGTAGATTAGTACCGTCAGTATATCTCTCTGCAGCAACGAATGTATTTGCGTTACCACCTTCACGGAGGTCAGCAATCCATGCATCAACAACTAAACCAATATCTCTCTGACACTTAGCATTGATTTTACTGACAGATGGGAACTGTGCATCAACTGCAAGGAAAGCTTGTTCAACAATATATCCACGAGCTTTCTCGATCATGTTCGCAGCATCAATCGTCGTAGAGTTCGATTGATATGCTTCTCCAACCTGATCACCAGTATCTGCGCCCAGAGTTGATGATGGGTTAGGAACGAATTTTGGTCTAACGACAGTTTTTCTTAAATCATAACCAACAATGGAAGTACCGCGAGGAACAACAATACCACCAGTCTTAGGGTTGAACTTATAAAGTTCATTTTCAAAATTAGTAAATGTTAAGTTAGAAGTACCAATAACACCTGGTCTGTTATCAACGGTGTAATCACCAGGCATAACCATAATGGTATATGCTTCAAATTTGTCATTTTCGTGATCACCACCAGCGCCGGGGTTGCTGCTTCCAGTATCTGCTACATAACTTCTTCTTGCAGCTTCAAGAAGTGCTCTTTCAATCGTTTTGAATGGACTGTTAACATTACCACCAGTATTAGTAATTGCATCACTCGCATTTAGGTCAGACTGGTTGACATACAACATGATGTTTGTTGCATTATCAAAGTCTGGGTTAGTACCACCAACGATAGTACCAGTTGTGTCCGATGCATCTCTATATGTCTTTAGTTTACCATCTGCACCAATGGTAAATCTCTTAATTCCAGCAGTTGCAAACGAAATTTCATTTGCTGCAGACTGGTACATACCAGTGTCAGTATCCCCATTAAAGCTGATGGCAGGTAAGTTACCTGTCATCTGGGGTTCATTTTGTGCATTAAATTTGATTTCAATTCCAGGTGCGATACCACCTGAAGTTACTCTTGTTAGAGCCATGTGTATCTCCGAGCGCTTGTATATCCTGGATTTATTTATACAACAAAAACCCTTTATTTATAAGGTATTTTCCGTGTATAAGAGTGGATTTTCGCGGAGTAAAAATATAGGACGAGAGGGACTTGAACCCTCACGAGAAAAATCTCAACAGATTTTAAGTCTGGTGCGTCTACCGATTCCGCCACCGTCCCAAAAAGGCCTACAATCAATTTTGGCCTGGAATTTTTTTTCCGACTTTTTTGTAAACAAAGCCGGAATTTCACTGAGGTTTTGACCTCTTACCCATACATCATAACAGATGTTCCGTGCGATGTCAATAAGTATACTCTATCATATCCTCGGTCAAAGATTCATTAATTAGATTGCACATTCGCATAAATTCGTTAGCAGTATTGTTCTCAATGTCTACTGACTCACCATCGTCACCGATTAAAGTAACAACTCGGGTGAGCATGTTGACCTCTACTCTATGTAAAGTTGAATCGGGTCTTACGTTCATAGACTTTCTCCTACGTTGAAACCAGTATAGTATGTGACCTATGATATGTCAAGTGGTGATGTTCAATGGTGCATTACTGAAGTTGATAGCGGCTGAAGCATTGAATTTGAGACCTTGAGCACTGTCTGCAAATATACCAGTAGTATTACAGAACTTAGCACCAACAATCGAATCAACATATGCAGCAGCTTTAGTGTATGATGTGACACCCAAGGTACTTTTTTGATCTGCTGCTAATTTGTTTTCACTCCAAATTCCAGTGCCAATCTCAGAGAACGTACCACCGTACCAATCTTGTTCGGAACCTAATTGAGTTGAGTTACGAAGACCAACACCAATTTCAAACGATGAACCAATTCTATTAAGAATATTGTTTCCTACAATTTGAGAGAAGTTATTGAGTCCTACGTGTTTGTTATAGAATGTAGTAAGAATGTTATATGATCCAATACAAAT
>TARA_A100001201_G_scaffold7950_4_pt1 | contig 16246 bp, 18 predicted proteins | sample TARA_A100001201 | Tara Oceans TARA_A100001201 (sample SAMEA2619872) | marine metagenome | biome: marine biome (ENVO:00000447); feature: surface water layer (ENVO:00002042); material: "saline water (ENVO:00002010), including plankton (ENVO:xxxxxxxx)" | depth 5 m | reverse complement strand
GTGCTCACCCGTACCGACCTCGTTGTGACCACCGTGTTGTTCTTGGCGTTGAGCCCAGGTATGTTGCTCACCTTGCCACCGGGTTCCAAGGGTGTTTTCATGTCCGGACAAACTAGCCCAGAGTCTGCGCTCGTGCACACCGTCGTTTTCGCGCTCGTCTTCGCTCTTTTGCGAAAGCAATTTCCTAAGTATTATTAAGTGACCACCGATGAAATATTTGGTAATTGGTCCAGGTGCCATGGGGTTTTACGCCATGCTCGGCCACCTTAAAACAATAGAAGATCGTCTCAGTGATGTACAAGAAATATCGGGAGCATCCGCGGGGTCCATCCTCGCCGTCATGCTCGCCTTAGGCAAGTCCATCGATGAGGTGATAGACATATCACTCAAGTTAAACATTTCAGATTTAGTGAAGGTGGATTTGAAATGTTTTTTATATAGATATGGATTCGTAAATGTCGAATCTATGCGCAACACATTCGTCAAAATATGTGGATACGATCCGACGTTTTCCGAATTGAAAAAGAAAATATACATATCCGCATTTTGCGTGAATACCAAACAGACGGACTATTTCTCAGTGGATACTCATCCGGATATGAAAGTACTTGACGCCATGTTGATGAGTATAGCCATTCCATTCGTGTTTTCGGCCATAAAGTTTAATGGAAATACATACGTCGACGGTGGGATGATGGAATCACTTCCAATGTACCCATTTTTAGATAAAAAGCCACACGACGTGTATTGCGTAGAGTTGAAATCTCGGTTGAAATACACAGAAAGTATAGATGACATGCAAACATTTGCGCAGACGATCATACGCTCAAGTTTTCAAAACAGATACGAGTATGACATGTCTAGATACGAACTAAAAACGGTAGACGTAGGAGACATGGATATTTTTGACTTCGGTATGTCTTATGAAGATAAGATACGGATGTACATGAAAGGTACCTCGTAATTTTTTGTTAGCTTATATCAATATGGACGCGTGTGATCCAGGGGTGAATGTTCGAAACCTCAAGAGACTCGTGAAACAGAACACGGGTCTTGAGTTAAATCTCACGCGCGAGCAAATATGCGATGCGTACTCATCTATCCAGGACGGCAAACTCCCTTTGCCACCCATGGTCCTGTCAAAGGATGGTAAATATATGTTGGATAGAAAGTCACCCTTGACCGGTAACGACTTTGAAATCCTGTTTGGTTCGGATTCGACCGTGGCTCAATTGAAGCGCGTGGCGCGTAAAGCTGGACTCGCGAGTTACAAGGACATGACCAAGGCTGAGATGGTCGAAGCGATCGAATCCATACTTGAATCTAAAAACATTCGGGAACCAATTCGTTTGCACGTTTCCGCACAAAGAGCGACTCGTAAAGTTTCGGTAAACAATAACAATAATTACCCAAACAACCTGAACGTGAATAACGTGAACGGAAACGGTGTGCGTAACAACAACAATAACAACCTCGGTAAAATCGCCAACGAGTCGAAAAACTTGAGCCGAAACGGGAACCGAAACGGGAACCGAAACGGGAACCGAAACGGGAACAACCTCGCTAAAATCGCCAACGAGTCGAAAAGCTTGAACCGCAACGGGAACCGCAACGGTGAAACCCGCAACGGGAACCGCAACGGGAACGCGAGACCGGCCACCAACCAAAGAACGGCGCGTTACGTGAATGCGATGTTGCGTAGACCATCAAACTCGCGAAGAAACGAAGACTTGGCGAAAATCCTCGCCGCGGCGCGTACCACAGGAAATGGGAGCACGCAAAATTTGAGTCGCGTGATAGAAGCTCTGCGCAAAAAACCGAACACGGATGGCTCGACCGCGGCCGCGCTCAACAAACTCTTGCGCGCGAAAACGTCGGGTAACTCCGACGCACTCCAACGCGCGATGAAGGAAATCGAGATCCTCAAACGCAGAGGTCCAGTGGCTTCGGTGAACGATAAACAACAGAAGCTCGCCGAACTCGAAAAGTATGCGATAAAAAAGGGTTCCAATCTCCGCGGTAAGTATAGAAATGAATTTAATGAGGCGGTAAGAAAACACATAAAAGACTATAAGAATGGGGAATACGTGACGTTGAACATGCCAAAGAAGAAAATTTCAAATGATCACAGAAGAATAGAAGCCCTGCAATTTGGAACCCTGGGATTTGAAAAGCGTATAACTGACGTTGGAAATAAAGTAAAAGACATTAAGAATAATGCGATCAGAAGTGAGGCTAATAGTCTTTTCCAAGAGTTCAAAAAGAATGGTTCGGACTCCACAAGGCGTAAAATATACGATCTCCACAATCTCAACGAGCAGCTAAAAAAGAGAGAGGATCCAGTTAAAAAACTATTTAACACTCGTCAGCCTTTAAACGCCTTGAGAGATGAAGTCCTGAAAACTAAAAGATATAACGCAATAAATGGACTACTAACTAATCTTGATAAACAAATCGAAGAGAAGAGGAGGGAGAAAATATTCGATGGGTTTATCGCAAACAATAAATACAAAAACATCCAAACTAAAATTAAAAATGATAAATTGAGAAATAAATACATGAAAAATAAAACCATGACGTTGAATACCGTGAGAGGTAATCTCAATGAGATGTTGAAGGGTAATACATCGAATGCGAATGGTAATACATCAAATGCGAATGGTACTAAACCAAATGCGAATGGTAATACATCAAATGCGAATGGTAACAATAAACAACAGGAGATCGCCGAACTTGAAAAGTACGCGGCAAACAAGTCGTCCAAGCTCGGTAATCAACGACTTCAATTCATGAATGAGGCGCAAACATACGTGAATGGCTATAAAAACGGAAAATTCAATTCTATTAGCGCTAAGGCGAGAATTACCGCAAGATATGAAGAAATATACAAGAAACAGGTAAAAGATGTGGGTTTCAACGAAGGTGTATCGAAACTTCAAAAGAACACCGTAAACATTATTGGAAATACAAAAATTAAATCCGAGGCTATGGAACGTCTCGAAGAATACAAAAAGACTGGTTCTCAATCGGCGATGAATGACATAATTCAACTCGAAAAACTCGATAAACAGCTAGGCAACAGGCGGGAAAAAGTTGATGTCCTATTTAATAAAAATCGTCGTCATTTAAACGCGGCGATAGATGAAGTCATAAAAACTAAACCCTATAACTTAACACGTGGACTAGCTAAGCTTGATAAAATAATTGAAGAGAAGGAGAATGAGATCAGAGAAAAAGAGAGAAAGGATAATATCAACAACCTGATTAAAAATCCTAAGTATGAAAAACTCGCACAGAATAAAAAAAATGAAGCAAGAAAGGCCTACAACGGTGGGTCTACGTTGAACGTCGTGAGAGGTGAACTTAACAAGTTGGTGGAGGAGAAGAAGAGAGAGGATACTATCACCAACCTGACTAAACAAGCTAATTACAAAAACCTCACACAGAATCAAAAAAATGGAGTAATAAAGGCCTACTTATCAGGTAAATACACATTGAACATGGCGAAAAAAGTACTCAACAACTTGGTGGCGGGGAATAAAGGTAACAACACGGGTGGGAAAAATAATAAAAATGCTCTTCGAAAAATGGCGAATCAGTTACGAATGAAGAACGAAGCTGTCAAGATGAAGGAGGCGGCTATAAGTAAGATTAAAGAACAAAAATCAAATGCAAATTTAGAAATAGGGAAACTCAAAAATCAATTGGGGCAAGCTGGTCTCCCAAACAATAAGAAAAAGGAACTCGAAAATAAACTCGCAAATGAAAAGAGTAAAAGGGAAACACTCGAAAACCAATTTACTAATATAACTAAACAATTGGGAAAGGCACAGAGAAATTATGAGAACGCTCGAGTACAAGCGAGTACAAATAAAATAGCTTTTAATAAGTATAAGGAAACCGCCATAGAAACGATAAGAGCCGCTCAAAATAAAGCGATCGCCGCCGAAAATAAAGCGATCGCCGCCGAAAATAAAGTCGAGGAAATACAAAAAATACTCAATACTCGAAGTAATCTCACACCCAATGCGGTTCAAAGATTACAGAGCAATTTGAATATCGCCAAGATCGCACAGAAAAATTTAGAGGCGAAGGAAACCGCAGCGAGAGAAGAACTGGAGAAGGCTAAACAAAATGTGCAGAGCGCTCGAGCTGCCCAATCAGCGGCGAACAAAAGAAGGGAACATGAGGTCGCCGCCGCTCAAAAAAATGCCCAAAAATCCATAAAAAAAGCACAAAATAATGCGTCTGTGAAAATAGGGGAGGCGACGAGTAAGGTTAAGGAACTCGAAGAAGAACTCTCAAAAAGATCAAATCTCACACCCACCCAAATAAACAATTTGAAAGTAAAGATACGTAACGCACAAGCGAGTGCTACTGCCATTAAAAATAAGGCAAACAAGAACATAGCCAAAGCTAAATCTAACGCAGCTGAGAACATAGCCAAAGCTAAAGCTAACGCAGCTGCGAACATAGCCAAAGCTAAAGCTAACGCAGCTGCGAACATAGCCAATGCTAAAGCTAAAGCAACTGAGAATATAGCCGCGGCGAACGCGGCTAGAAATAGGGCGACCGCGGCCCTCGCCCAAAAGAATAGGGAGGTGGCTGAGGCCCTCGCCCAAAAGAATAGGGAGGTGGCTGAGGCTCTCGCCCAAAAGAATAGGGAGGTGCAGACGATGACGGAGAAGATAGCCAACAAGAATGCCCAAATAAAAGAAGCATTAACAAAAGTAAGCAATGCGAACGCTCGTCACGAAACCAACAGAGCGGCGATCACGGCACTTGAAGCGGAGAGTGCGAATTTACAACGGAATTTGACCGCGGCACAGGAATTATTTAAACAAGCGGCGTCTGAGAGAGCCACCGCGAGATGGAAAAGAGCTATCGGTAATACGGCGAGCAGTAAAAAAATAAATAAATTAAAAAATAACACAAAAAGACTTGGTAAAGAAATACAGAATGGGAAAAGGACGTTGACAGCGACTCAAAGGAGATTGGAAAGAAATCTTTCTAATATGACTGGTCAAAGAAACGCCCTCGGTACACAATTGAGAAACACCCGAACCAACCTTAATAGAGCCCAAAAAGAAATCGGTATCGCACGGGGTGTTGTGACTGGACTTCGAGGTCAAAGAAAGAACCTCCAAAAATCTAAAGCGGCTGGTGCATGGAAAGGCGCCACCCGAGCTTTGAGGGCAAATACACAGTTGAGAAATGCGAAGGGTGCGGCGATGCGGCTCGGTACACAATTGAGAAACACCCAAAATACACTTGGTAATGCAGAAGTGGCTATACAGAAACTCAGAAAAAACAAAACGAAACTCACCAACAACAAAACGAATCTCACGACAAGACTCTTTGGAACTAAATGGAAGGGTATCGTCGGTAACCGTAAATTAAACCAAACGCGGGGTCAGTTACAAACCGCACAAAACGCGGCAACGCTCAATCAGCAGCGCGCCCAAGCGAAGATAAACGCGACGAAGGGACAACTGCGAAATGTACAGAAAATACTCCCGGGATTAAAAAACAGTAAGTATAGGGAAAATTTATATAAATTGGTAGATACGAGAGTGAATAAATCCCTCGTTGTTCGAAACAAGCCGTGGTGGAAGCCGAATATCGGAAGTCGGAGACGTTCGTATAAAAATGAAATCATGGATCCGAAAACAAAGGGTAACAGATTAAAAGAAATAGAATCCGAAATACGATCAAATATAAAAAAGGCGAAAAATGCTAAAGGGTTTTCGTTTGGTAACAACAGACAGACACGACCCGTTCAAACCAGGGAACAAGTGACGTTCGGAGGTTTCGCAGCAAATGGTGGCCGCCCAGGACTAGAGGCTACGACGAAAAAAACCGGAACTACAAGATCAGGAACGGCGTAACAATAATCTAACCAATACTATATGTCCACATATACCCAAGAACCCTGTGAATTCATTTACCGTGTCTCCTCCTTAGAAAAGGTGGTAGATGGAGACACGATAGATGTATCAATCGATTTAGGTTTCGATGTTTGCACCAAACAAAGAGTGCGTTTGCTCGGAATCGATACCCCAGAATCTCGCACGCGTGATTTGACAGAAAAGAAATTTGGTCTTCTCTCCAAGAAGAAGCTCCGGGAATGGTGTCTCAAGGCGGTCGCATCTGAGAAGGATGATATCGAGATCCAACTCAGATGCCCGGAGGCCGATTCTAGGGGTAAGTTTGGTCGTATTTTGGCGGAAGTGTGGGTTTCCGAAGATGGTGAATGGACCAATGTGAATAAGTGGATGTGCGACCACGGGTTTGCGGTTCCCTACACGGGGCAAAACAAGGCCGATGTGGAAGCGCTTCACATGGCGAATCGCGAAAAATTACGCAACTCTGGATTGGCGTGACCATAGATTAGCTATCCATTTCTCACCGGATTCGACGGGTTCGCCACCGTGCTTTGCCCTTTTCGGAACACGACCCCAGCTATCGAGTGTATCAAAGCTGAGTGCGTCACCCTTACGCATTTTGTACGTTTTTCCTAATACTGGAAAACTCGTCGCTCCACCTTCATATTCGTCATTCAAGGCGAATATGAATGTATGTTTTCTCCTGTTTACATGTCTCGAATCGGCGTCTTGGTGCGGTTTATAGAACCCACCTGGTTTATAACGAACGACCTGTACATTTTCACAGTTATCAGACTCGTTCATGAAACGTATAAATATATCGTGTATTCTCTGATCTTCTGGACCGAGCCACGCAGTTTCGCTATCTCTTATTTCAGTATTTATGAAGTTATCGTCGGAAAGAGTCGATTTTTCGAGAAGGGGTTCCGCTCTCTTTTTAATGTATTCACATTCTTCGTGAGTCAGTGCCCCTCGTATCAGCTCTGGGTTCTTGTATTTTGGCCTGAATACTATGATGAGAACTATGGCTATTATTAAAATGAGCGCTATCATCTATCATTAGCTAAGAATATATGATGTGGAATTACACAATCGTATCTCCTGTGTATCTGATTGCACACTCCATTGAAATACTTACATAGCTGTTGAGCCGTGTTTATTATTTCATCCTCCCTGTCCCTTTCAACTATCCATTGTCGTAACAGGTCACCTCCCGTGTCCAGAAACATTTGTTGTATGTCCCGTATATCATTCATTTTGTCGTTGTACTTTTGTCTTCTCTGAAGCTCCCATTTCATGCGATCGTCGTTAATCTTATTCATGAGATACTCTATTCGTAAAGACATGTTATCTTCGTATGTAAATGCATACCTATACGCCAATAAGTGTTCCGCCTCCACGACGAGATAATAGAAACGCATAATCAATGGAGGTGCGTTTTCAGCCATGAGTTCTCTATATATGGGTCGTCCACCACACGGAATGTCACCGTTTTCTCTCGACCGCTTCGTAAATTCAAAAAAATGGGGATTGTGTATGCGACCCTTTTCTATCGCCCCTGTCCGCCAATCAAACGCTGTTTGACACACTGTACACCACATCTGGGCACACCCATCTATTTTATGAATCATCGTGGAGCATTTGGGACACGGTCTGGTATCCCTGTTGATGAGTTTCATCGTTTTCACGAGTTCTGGGTCACACACGTGACCCGGGAGACACTCTTCGTTACACTTGTCACAGAACGATTTTTCACATATTCCACATTTCCACAGTTCGTCTAAAAACCCCCTACAACCTTCGCATGGACACCCTCGTACAAACTTTGTTTTTGTTTCTATGGTTCCAAAGCGCATAGATTCTAATTCAATTCTCGCATATCTGTGCGCACCTTCTAGAAATAAAGCCATTGTGAGGTAAAGATCTATCTGATCCCTAGGTGCTTTTGCCGTATGTAAGTGTAAGTACCGACGTCTAGCCTTGATGTACGTATTTGATATATCTTCACGCAATTTACCAAGTTTTTGGCGTTTGAGTATTCTCTGTACATACGGTTGCGTTTCGGGCATTCGAGCGAGTTCGCGTTCAAAGAGTATGCGCTCTTTGTGTTTCTTATATTCGTAGTTCTTGAAACGTCTCGTGCAAAACGAATCAATCATGTCTCTCGTGTACACTTTCTTGCAGCTCATGCAATGTGCGTCCTCGGTAGTTGATAACAGGTATGTTTGATTACATGTTCGACACGATTCAAAATCACAAAAAGGGCATACTACTTTTTTGTGATTTGTTTTATTTAAACGTTCACAGCACACGCCGCACGTCGTCATGTACTTCTAGGGGTCTTCTTCTTTAAACTATTGGGTTTGGTCGCTGGCTTACCAGACAGAATACGCTTGACTTCGCTGAATAACTTGACGTACACGGGCTTACCATAATTCTTTTCGCGGTTGATGAACTGTTCGTAAATTTTAATCTCTTTACCGAGCGTACTCTTACCGGTATTGATAGCGTGACGAGACTGCTTCACGAGTGCGTCGATGCCTTTCTTGAAACGGGGGCTGGTGGCGGAAGTTATGTTCCTGACGTCGACGAATGGGACTGGGGACATTCCTCGTTACATTTTATTAAGAAATAATTTCTACATCGGTCACAAAGAGGCAAAATCTTCTATGTCTATTTGAATCGAGTGAGGTCTTCGTAAAATTTTGTTCCGAGTGGTCTTTTATAATTTGCTTCATAGCAGTGATGTGTATGTATGATTTATCTAAGTATGTGTATGAAATCGAGTCACCCCTGTAGTATCTGTTTTCGTCATCCACCACTTTCCATATGGAGCAGCACTTTTTTACTACATGAAGCGTTGGATAAAATTCATCATCACCAAACTCCACGCCGTTTTCAATTTTTTCGTATTGAACTTTCACCATGTCACCCACCTTCACCTCAATGGCTTTTTTCTTACCACCGATAGCTTCCGCGAATTCCTTGTATTCTGCATCCATAAAATCATATTTAGACTGAAGCTTATCGAGAAGTCCAAGAAGATGATGACGATCCATTTCGAGATTACTATTTGTGATGCTCTCGCCGACTTAGGATATATTCAGAGGCCTTTTTAGGTGTCTTACAGATGAGATCTCCGCAATGGTCCCTGTTTTGGTACACGGCGTTTACACCCGTCGAAAGTTCGTCACACGTCTTGAGGGACCACCTTCCGAGTGGTTGTTTCTTTGATTCGGTGCGAGTGAGGGCTTTCACAAATTCAATGAGTTGTTTTCGCATGGTCCTTGTATTAAATTTTAGATGTGATTTGACTTAGGACTTCATTCGCCCCACAAATAACTCATTGACCTTGATGATGATATACGAATATATTTGAATGGCCACCAGGTCCACATATTACTTAAAAGTAAGGTACATTTAAAAATAATGATTGAAGAACTCGCCACAGAGATATACTCTCAACTGGGACCTGGGTACAGTGAGAGAGTATATCACAATGCTATGGAGGTACTCCTTCGCTCGAAAGGAATACAGTATGAATCGGAACGGATCATTCCCATCCCATTCCAAGGACATGTGATTGGTAATTTGAGAGCAGATATCATCATAAACAACGAGACTGTACTCGAGTTCAAGACGATCAAAACCTTAAATGAGTCGGCTGAGGTTCAAGGTCATAACTATCTTCGTCTGACTGGACTGAAGACTGCGTATCTGATAAACTTTCCTCCGTGTCAGAATCGCTCTGTGGAGGTAAGGTGTATCGCATCGCTATAATGTACGGGAACACCCGAGCGAGGTGTTTATAGGTTTCAAATGTTTCTTCGTAATACTTTTTAGGATTTTTCATTTCTTCATTGAGAATGCGTTGGGCCTTATCCATATAAAACTTTGCTTCTTCTATGCAAAATTTTTCGTATTCGTTCATTATACATAAAAAAGCTCATTTCTTTAAATGGTCGGTATAAACTCCCACCGTAGGTCATGACATATCTTTTTCCATATGACATCTTGTTGATACAATTTCTCTTTACTTTTGAGTAGTGGAAAATACTGGAGATACGAATCTTCACTCAAAAGTTCACAAAATTTGTACAATACGTAGCTATAGGACAGGAAATTGCGACGATTCGAAGGGCAATTATCATCGAATGGTTTCTGTATATCCTTGAACATGATTCGAAGGCGCTCTTCAAGTTCTTGTGGCATATTCGGTGGTTTCACACCACTCAATATATTTGTAATGTAGGGTACGTGTTCATAATATTTGTTCATTTTGAGCTTTTTCAAAAGACTACGAACTCTGGCGTGGGTGATTTCTTCGAGTGTTTTGATTTTCAGCTTTTTGAGTTCATTTCTGAGCTGTTCCATGACATCTTGTGGAATCGTCGTCGTTTCTTGGGCTTGAAATTGAGATAACCATTCGTTAAAATGATTTTCACGCTTATATGAGTAATTCACAATCTTCTCGGATGTTTCCTGTTCTTCTCTGTACGTGAGCTCTTCACTTATGAGGGTCGCTATGATGGCACCACATCCATCACACACAAGTTCGCTCGTGTCGTGAAAATGGAATATATTACTATCATTACACGTAGGACACACATCTTGCTTTTTAATTATTTTTCTATCGACATTCATGTTTTCTACATCTGATAAATACTCATTGAATATGTCCTTTCTCTTAAGACCCGTCGTTATTTTACAATTAAAGACGTTATCCGTACTCACTTTAGCGTCTATTTCTTCCGTATATTGTTTCATATAAGGCATACATTTTATGATATAATCGGACATTTCACGTTCATATTCGGACCGATTCGTCGGATCTTGGTCCATGGAGTCTTTCCATGTGTCGATTTTGTTGTTATATCGACTTAAAAAATTTCCCTCCATATAATTAGTTAGAATGCTACGCAATCTTTTAACTACCGTAATCATATGGATTTACGATACTTATAAGAACTTCGTCTCTATACCAAACTACAGGGTACTCCATTCCTCTATGGAGTATTTCATAGACGGTAGAAACCCACATCTAATCGAAGGGGAGTTCTGGGCGAACGAAGCGAAAAAATGGGATGGTCTTTTTGATGAACATTATGTCGAAACAAAGGACATGGTATACAGGGGGTACATGCCACCGACAAACGTCAATAAAACTATCATTAGAATCAAATACTGGTACGGTGACAAACTGTACAAGTATTTGACGTATAACACAGGACACGAATGGCCACCCAAAGAAACGAAGGACATAGTATTCAGCATACCAATTGTATCAGCGCATCTAGTCGACGCGGACGATAAACCAGTGAAAGACGTACTCAGAAAAATTAAACGATACGCGGGTCCAAGAGGTGATTTTCACGGTGAAAATGTGAAGATAAGTGATATGTTATATTACGATATGGATACACTAAAGACTATGTATCCAGCTATAAAACTACGAAACTTATTTGGGCGGGTAAAAACCGTGAGTACAATTACAGGGAATATTACTGATCTGACTGTGATTTAGTCGCAAGGTAAAACTTGAGATCACCCAAATTAGCAACATTGTATTTAAGTATGAGGAACCTATTCAGTTCTTCTTGCATGATTTGTACCGTTGAACACATGTTTGTGGCTTTGGTGAAAATGTTCATGTACCGGAGGGAATACACCCCAGATATTTTGGGACTCTCTTCCGTACATTGAATTTCGGTTTCTTGATTGGCGAAATCACCTTCGCACTTGAGCCTGAATGAGGTTCCATCCCGCGTGATTTCAATATCAGTGCCTATGTTGTACATATCTCGGCAAATTCGTTGAAAATCAATCGAAGGCATCGGCGTCACAGTCGTCATATTCATATCCGGAACCTCAATTTGGTTTTCATTAATATCAAGTAATTTGAGAGCGAATTTAGTACACGTCTTCTTCGTCTCATTATGAATTTCTATGTTCATGTATTCTCTCGAATCTATGCTCATCATCAACACATCATTGTTTGTGATAGATTTAAGCAACTTGAACGTATTCGTGACGTTTATACCCGCGACAATCTCGGTTTCACACGAATACTCTTCGAAATTGTCTGCGGACAAGAACATGTCCACGAGTGATGTTCGAGCCGTATCGAGTGTGGTTACATATAACCCATCTGGCTTAAAATATACGTTCACGTCATTGAGTATATCTTTGAGTACCTCAAACGTGGATTTTATAGCACTCGCCTGTATGGTAGCGAGTTTCATCATACCTGATAAACTTTAGCTTTACTTCTTTATATTGTTGCTGTAAGTTTGTGACACGTCACGGTTTATCTTTTCTTCGAGTTCAGCGGTCATGGGTGGCTGTAAACTACGCCCATAATCATCGAGACCAAATATGTCCGAATTACCTTCTCCATCGAGTGAGGTCATGGAACACATACCAAAATCACACGAGTCTATATCGTTGTTTGGTAAGAGAGACTCGAGCCAGTTTTTGATTTCATTTCCGACGAGGAATTTGCCATTCTTCGTGAGTAGGGTTGGAACACGTGTTATTTTATGCGCGTATTGAGGAGGTATACCCTGTGTATTCACGTTATGATAGTTGACGAGTTGGGAAATTTGAGGTCGTCTCTTGATGTAGTCTATGATATCCAGACTATGGCTACACTTTGGACTATATATCAAGAGAGACATCTATTGAAATAAACGTGTAAAAACTTTAACTCATACGGACGCACCACATAAAATTTTTGTGAGGGTATAGTAATAATGAACCGCAAGTGGGTGCCATTGCTTATAGTCGCCGTATTCGTCCTTTTCCTCATGTCCAGGGCAGAGATGTTTACCCCTAAACAAACCGCACCCGAAATAGATGAAGGTGTATTGGATCTCAGTCAATACGAACAACTCCAAAACGTGAAGGTCTCGAACAACGTGATGGAACAAATTGTACTCTCCGTTAATAAACGTATAAAGGAAATCACCGGTTTGTGTACTTACATCATAGACACACACGAAGTTCGTAAATATAAACACGGTGAAACGGGTGATGAAGTGTACAGGTGTCGTTTTATGGTTCTTAAGCACGGTGGATTTCCATTTGCGTTCGCTGTGTCCTCGGACGTTCGAATCATGAATGACCCCGATCGCGTGAACTGGAACGATATTAACATGCAAGCCACTTTGCGAACACTCGGTGTGTCCCAAAATGAATTGGACAAGACGCTCAAGAACGTCCCCATAGAATTCGTCGATGAACAGACCGGTGAGATCGACGTGACTAAAGTCATCATCGCGAAATACATGAAAGAGGTGAGCGATTCGAATCCACTCGTGGTTGTCGTGTCTCTCAGAACGCAGCCACTCGACACACAAAAACCTGTGTCCGACACCATGTTTACCACTGATAAGGAAATCCGAGAATTTGAAGACTTTGATAAAATCAGAGAGAATCACATTAATTTCATCAAGAACACACCACTCGCGGAAAAGAAAATACGAACTCCCGAAGAGATGTACGGTCGCCCTAAAATCACCGAAAATATTTCGTTAGAGTAATTTAATGATCAGTGTCAATGAGATATCAAAGATAGCTGAAAAACGTAATAAATTGCGTAAGGAAACGTACGTCAAAATATACGAACAGATATCAAAAAAAGTTAGACAAAGCGCCGAATTCGGAAACAAATTCCTACTCGTATCCATACCATCGTTTGTAGTTGGATTTCCAGCGTTTAATAGAATTAAGGCTCTTCATTACATAAAACGACAACTCGATCTAGGTGGATTTATCACACGTATTGTGGGTGAACATGAATTATACATATCATGGACTACAACAAAGAAAAAATCAACACCACAACCCAAGGAAGAGATACTCACAGAAGAGTTTGGAGATTTTCCATCTTTCGTAAACCTAAAGAAAGTAGCGAATAAGTACAGGGGAAATGCGGGAAAAGGCACGTAAAAAAATTTCACTCTATCATAAATGGATAACCTCAATGTGCTCGTAGAAGCCAAGCGGGAATATTTGGGACAATTGTCCCATTTGATGTGTCCAGTTATGATCGAGACGTTTGATAAAATTTTCGAAGAAGCGTACACCATGTCCAAGGGACGTAAAGTTCTCATCATGTTCCAAAAACTTCTCAAAGAAGTTCCCAATTGGAACGAGGGTATGTCTAAGCAACACACCGATAACATTGCGAACAGGTGTGCCTGGTTCAACGATCTTCTCGCTGCCGTATTCGTGAGTTGTGTAAAGATTCTTTCGTCCGTGCGTCTCGGTAAGGATAACAAGAAGATTTCTCTTAAATTGCCCACAAATGAAACCTTCATTCAAACGTGTTACAATAACATCGCCAAGGATATTTACAAAGATCCATACATCTTTACCGAAAGTCAAAATGAGCACGCGCGCGATGAAAAGTTGTTCCAACGATTCAGCGTGGTAATTGAAGCATCGGTTCGTGAACTCATCCCAGTTCAACAAATACTTCAAACGTATATGAGTAATGAATCTGAAGACATAGACGTTGGTGGTGAAGCGGAAGACACAGAAGACCCGGAATTTGTCGACGAATACCAAGAACCTGAATCTACAGCGGAACCAGAAATGGGTCCACCCGAAGGTGAAGCTGAGCCCATGACCGAAGGTGAAGCCGGAGCCGAGCCCATGGGCGAAGCTGGGCCACCCATGGGCGAACCCCAGCAAGTGGAAACAGAGAGCTCTCCATTCGATAATGAATTCAAGACAATTTCCACTACCGATCAACCACCAGAAGCGGAGGAAGAAGACGACGTGTTGTTCCCAGACGCATCGGAAACCCGTGCAAAAAAAGTTGGTTATAATTAAATGGAGTTCGAAGACTATTTAAGAGATCCAGCGTGGGCCGCCATCGTGGCAGGTATAATCACGGCTGGATACATCCACCTCAAGTCGAAGCTCAATAACGAAGGAAAGCTCCCAGCGAGTGCCTATTCAAAACCAGCTTTCTTAAATGCGATTCTCGTTTTTTTCATAGTATCAAATGGTATAGGAGGTAAGGAAACCATATCAACAGAACCATTCGCTTAAAGAGTAGGTAAGTAATGTTTACAGTAAATATGAGTTCTGTAACTGCGTTCAATGATATGATGGGCCAATTTCTTGCGGAACTTCACAAGACGTTTCCAGAAGAAAAGGGTATCAAGAAGTGTATGTCGGGCTTCGAAATTATGCGAACGTCCAATCCAAGACTCGTGATTGACGGGTTCATGGCCAGTGTTACGCCGTTCGCCGAAAAGATTTCCGCGAAGGATGACACGTTCTTTCTCAACGAAGCGAAGAATCTTGATTTCTTGAAGGATGTGAAGCTCGAAGAGAAGTGGGCGTCTGTGTCTCAACAGACCAAGGACGCCGTGTGGCAATATATTCAAACGTTGTACATGCTCGGGACTACCATCAGTTCTATTCCAGACGACACCCTTTCTATGATTGAAAAGGTGGCGAAGGAATGTGCCGATAAGCTCGAAGGTCAAGATGGTGGCATCGACGAGGCTGCCCTTATGAAGACCATGCAGGGGATGCTCGGGGGTATCTTGAAAAAATAAAACTACTATATATTAAATGAGCTCTTGGTTTAGAGATCCTAAACATCTCGTTGATGATACAAAGATACTTGAATTTTGGCCATCGAGTGCCCAATCTCCAGCGGAACGCGTGAACGCTGGTTCGAGATTCATAATCTACGCTGCGTGCATTCACTACCTGATAAAGCGCGATGTGCGAATCTTTATATTGGCCGGAACTGCGTTGGGTGTTCTTTATGTTATGGACAAGGCTGGTATGGTGAAGGAATGCCCCACCAGTGGAACCGAGTTTTACGAAGGTGTCGATAATTCGTGTCAGTTACCAACTCGGGATAACCCAATGGCGAATGTTCTCATGGGAGATGACCCAAATAGGTATCGGGCGTGTAGCCAAGAAACCGTGAAAGCGGACGTTGACTCTTTTATCACTGGCAGCATTCAATATGGCCAAGCTCGTTCTCGATCCACCCTCCCAAAATACCAACAAAATGCATTTTCCCGTCAGTTTGTTTCCGGTCCAGTAACCACTGTTCCAGGTGACCAAACTGCATTTGCCGAATTATTGTATGGTAAGAAGGGTGCTCCAATGTGCAAGTCGGATGGAACCATGTGTAACCCAAATGCGAGAGGAGTACAACTCGAGGCATTTGCAGGTCTTGATCCAAGCGGTGACAAACGTAGTGGTATGCATGGCTTTACTCACGCCTAAATAAATAAATCTTATGTAATAGTAAATGGCTTACCAGTTGCAGCCAGGTCTTAGTATAGTCGAGAACCCAGCAGTTCCAGTGAACTGCGCGACGGACG
>TARA_A100001201_G_scaffold59330_1_pt1 | contig 16311 bp, 16 predicted proteins | sample TARA_A100001201 | Tara Oceans TARA_A100001201 (sample SAMEA2619872) | marine metagenome | biome: marine biome (ENVO:00000447); feature: surface water layer (ENVO:00002042); material: "saline water (ENVO:00002010), including plankton (ENVO:xxxxxxxx)" | depth 5 m | reverse complement strand
GCTTTGAATACATGTTTATCAAAGATACCCCTCCTCTTTTTAGGGAGAATCCAACTTGGTGGAAGTTTACCATCCTTCAAGAAATGATAAAAAACGGCGAATTAAAAGATGGAGATGTCTTTACTCACTTAGATGCAGATATGGTTATAGTTAAAAGTGACCAATCTTACGAAACTCAAAAGTCTTTTTCTTACTCTGTCGATAACGGCAACACTCACTGCATGGGTAACTATACAATCACAATAAATGATTGGTCTAAAAACCTAGTAGAAAACATTCTCAGTGAAGATCTTTGGCAAAAAATGCGTAATGATGACCACTGGCAAAACTTTAGAGAGCAAGCTGCTTGGTACACTCTCGCAGGAATATTACCTCATAGTTGGAAGCCATTTAAGGATATGCCTAACTACGGCTTTCATTCTAAAGTCACTAAAAATTTAAGATACTCAATAGACGAACTAAACGAGCATGTAGAAGTTAGAGGCCCAGAATGGGATTGCACACTACTCGCTGAAGAAGCTAACGATCCGGTTAGCAGTATGCTTCAAAAATACAACATTAATAGAAGCACAAAAGAAGACACTATCATAAGACACTTTGCTGGTAATCAGCCTTGGAATGAAGAGTATGTCATGATGTCAGATCTCTATGAGTAAAAAATTAAAAGTAAATTTTGTAGATTTTTGGCCTAACTTGGTCAAAGATGATAATTACTTTTATAACCTTCTTAAATTAGAATACGATGTAGAGATAGACGAAGAAAACCCTGACGTTCTATTCTTCAGCGTTGATTACTTAGGGAGACGAGAAAGATTTAATTACAAAAATTGCCTTAAAGTTTTTTATACCGGAGAAAATACGCCTCCAAATTTTAATGAGTGCGATATAGCTTTCACTTTTGAGAGAAGTGAAGACGACAGAAATTACAGGTTACCACTCTGGGCTCTTCACTTAAACTGGTTTGAAAGACCCTATATAGAGGAAAGGGATCAAGCATATCTTCACCCAATCAGCGATATGACAAACAAGCCCGACCCGAATGTCATACTGCAAAACAAAGATCACTTCTGTTCGTTTGTAGCTACCCAACCGAAAGGCGAGAGGGTTAGCTTTGTTCCTAATTTGATTAACTCTTACAAAGATGTCGTTTGCGCTGGCGGATTACACAATAACGTAAGAGGGGTAATAAGAGGGCGGGGAGACCAAATCCATAAAATCAACTTCCTTCAAGCCTTTAAATTTAATATATCTTTCGAAAACTGTTCGAACGATGGATACGCAACGGAAAAAATCATACATTCTATGTTCGCAAATTGTTTGCCTATATATTGGGGAGATCCGAATATAGGGCTAGACTTCAATAAGGATAGCTTTTTGGACTTGTGTGATTTTGAATCTCAAGACTCACTTATTGAAAGAATAAGAGAGATCGATGAAAACGAAGACTTATACAAAGAAATAATTAGTCAGCCTTGGTTCAAAAATAATCAAATCCCTGATTTTGTTCAGCCTAGAAATGTTTTAGACTGGATTAAAAAATGGATACAATAATCATATAAAATGAAAATTAATACGGAAAAAATTTTTGTAATTCACTATACCAAGCTTAAAGATAGGAAAGAGTCTATGGACTCTCAACTCCCCAAGCTTGAAGTAGAATTTCAATACATGGATAAATACGATAAAGAAGAATTAAACGATGAAGTTCTCTCCAAGTATTACAATAACGACCAAGAATCTCATAACAAGAAAGTTAGGCCTTTATGGGACGTAAACGTGCATTCCTATAGGCATTTGAACGAAGCCGAATTGTCTTGTACGATCAAACATCTCGAAGCAATAGGCGAGGTGAGTAAGCAATGCACAAATCATGGATTAATATTTGAGGACGACGCTTTACTTTCGGATAACTTTTCTGAAGTTTTCAACGATTTAATTGAAAAGACCCCCAAAGATTGGGATGTTATTTTAATGGGGGAAGGATGCGGGGATTGGTTCATTCAACACAAGCTTCAAGGTAAGACTCCAGCTTATATCGATAATGAAAAAGGAATATTTAAAGCTTCACACCCCGCCACTAACTGCGCTGAAGCCTATCTAATAAAATCAAAAGCAGCAAAAAAGGTTTACGATTCCTCTGTACCCTTTGATCTAGTTAGCGATTGGGAAATAGCTTACCAGTTTTATAAATTCGACTTAAATGTGTATTGGTGGGTTCCGCCAATTGTCAACCAAGGATCTAAAAATGGAAAATACAGTTCTACTCTTGATGAAGGACAAAGAAAATAATAACTGACTAAAAATTTATTGCTTTTAGTTTTACGAAACGTATAGTTAAACCTTAAAAATAAACCTTAAAAATGAAACTTAACTCAATAGACCTAGGGCAAAAGGCCAGAGAAAAATACCCAGAATGTTTTGGACAAAATCCAAAATCTTTTAATGACGGACACCTTGGAGGGGCAAGCACATCTGGAGATCCATCTACATTTATCCACCCAAATGTATGGGGCCACCTTGTAAATAATTTTGGAGTTAAAAGTATTCTTGATATTGGCTGCGGGTTTGGCTTTGCGATGAAGTTCATCAAAGACAACCTTGAAGGCGTAGATGTAGATGGCGTAGAGGGTAGCCCAAAAGTCGTGGATTTATGCTTATTTCCAGATAATATAACCCAACATGACTACACAATGGGGGCATTTGTTCCAGATAAGACTTACGATTTAGGCTGGAGTACTGAATTTGTAGAGCATGTAGAGGAAAAGTACGCTTGTAATTTTATTGAGACGTTTAAAAAATGTAAGTATGTAGCCTTTACATTCGCTGCTATTGGGCAAGGAGGTCATCACCATGTAAATGAAAACACTCAAGAGTATTGGGTTAATAAAATGAGTGAATCAAATTTTAAGTTTTTAGAAAAAGAGACCCTTGAACTAAGAAATCTAGCCGTTAAAGATATGAAGCAGTGCAAGGAGGTTTTTCCTGAAAGACCTTTGATATTTCACTTTCAAGATAGGGGTATTCTGTTCAAAAATAATTCTCTTTCTTAATGAAAAAAATAGCCTTCATAAAATTTGCAGGAATGGCTTCTGGAGGAGTTGAAAAATACCTTCAGACCATTGCCTGTTTATTACCAAAAGATGAATTTGAGATAGACTTTTTTTATACTAATGCTGCGCCATTCATAAACTCTTCTTTTGTCCACCCAGACAATGACGACAGAAGAATAAAGTTGATGGAGGATAACGGTATTAATCTCATAAAAGTAAACGTAGAAGCTAAAATAGGAGATAAAGAACCTTACGAATGGATAAATACTGATTTTTGGGATCTTTTTGATGAATCTAAATATCATGCCGTACAAACAGGAAGAGGAGGGTATCCAGAATACCCATTTAACTTAATTAATGATACTAAGATAATAGACAGTATACATTCATTTAGCGGAGAAGATAAGCCGAACATAGAAAAGGCTATTTTGTTGTGCGAGTGGCAACTTGATAAATGGGCGAGCAGCGGAGGAAACAAAGACAAAGCAGTCGCAATCCCCACACTTGTTTCTGTACCAGAAAAAAGAAAATCAAACTTAAGGCAAAAACTAGGGATACCCGAAAACGCATTTGTATTCGGGTTTCATCAAGGCAACAGAAGTGAAATATTTTCGCCTGTATCCTTAATGGCCTACTCTAAAATAGCTCACGAGAATAACTATTTTTTAATTATGGGCGGAGCGGAGAACCATAGAGACTTTGCAAATAAGATGAGCAACCCAAACGTAAGGGTACTAGATCACTCTAGCTCAGTAGAAGAAATACACGACTTCCTTTCTTCAATAGATGTTTTTGCACATGCAAGATCTGACGGTGAAGTCTGTTCTGCGGCCATAATAGAGGCTCTTTACCATGAAAAGCCTGTCATATCTCACCCAGCACTTAATATGGGGCACAAAGAGCAGATAGAAGGTTGTGGTAAAATGGTCGAATCAGTTGATCAATACGCTTCTGAAATGACCTGTATGGAAAAAAATAGAAACTACTATCATGGATTATGTTATAAAGCGGGTGAAAAATACAAAACTAAATACAGCTACGACGTAGTAAAAGATAAAATCCTTAAAGTTTATAGAGAGATAGAATAGAGTAATTTTAGCTAACATGATTGTATCTAAATGCTCAACTAGAATTTCACTTGTCGGAGGATCTACTGATCTGCAACCGTTTCTAGATAAATATGACTACGGTAAAGTCATAAGTTTTCCTTGCGATATTTTCAGCTACATAACCTTGTTCCAAGACAAGTATGGGTACAATAAACAAAAAAGATATATTATAAATTATACTAAAAGAGAGGAGGTGGACGAGTTAAAGGATATTAAAAATGACATAGCTAGAGTAGTTCTAGAATATTTTAATTGTAAACATATTACTCTGAGTTTTCATTCAGACGTTTTTTCTGCTGGCTCCGGATTGGCCTCATCTACAGCATATTTGATCGCATGTATAAAGAGTGTTTCCGTCCACATGGGCAAGGTTCTTTCTCATTATGAAATATGTGATCTAGCTTTAGAACTAGAAAGAAAGTTTAACCCATTAACCGGATATCAAGATGTGTACGGTTGTGGATTGGATGGTTTTAAAATGATGACCTTCCGTAAAGATGGATTAGAAGACGTACATCAGTATAATATACATTTTTTAAATTCATTTGATATCTACTTAAGGCCAACAGGCATAACTAGAAATTCTACTGAAATTTTATCATCTGTAGACGTTGATAAATCAAAAGAGCAAATTCAACTAGTTGACGATTTGAGCAGGTCAATAGAAAGAGTTAATACACATAGGTTTCTTGATGTAATAAATCGCTCTTGGTATATTAAAAAGCTAACCTCGCCCCTTATAACTGAAAATGAAAAAATACAAACCATAGATGAAGAATTGGCTAATGATGATGATGTATTAGCCCATAAATTGTGCGGAGCAGGAAACGGAGGGTTTTTCTTACTGTTTAAAAACAAAGAATCTAAACAAAACCCTTTAGATATAAAAATAAAACCATTTGAAAGCCCTCTATCTTCTAAAGAATTATGAAGTACTGTTTTGATATAGATGGAACAATCTGCTCGACAGATGATTCACACGATTACGCAAAAGCTTCCCCATATCAAGATATGATAGATGAGGTTAATTCTCTTTATGACAAAGGGAATGAAATCACCATGTTCACCGCCAGAGGCTCTTCTTCTGGGATTGACTGGCATAAGTTAACGGTCTCTCAACTAGAAAATTGGGGTGTGAAATATCATAAATTAATAGACCAAGGTAAACCTTCTTGGGACTTGTTTATAGACGATAAAGCCCTCAATGCGGAAGACTTTAGAAAAAAACTTAATAAGAAGGTTGGATTTGTGGCAAGCTGCTGGGATCTACTTCACGCTGGACATTGTCTGTTTTTAAAAGATGCAAAATCTCAATGTGATCATTTAATTGCGGGACTTCAAACTGACCCCACTATTGACAGGCCTGAGAAAAATAAACCTATTCTGTCATTTGAAGAAAGAAAAATTTTAATAGAGTCAAATAGGTACGTAGATGAAATAATGGTTTACGAGACTGAGAAAGATCTACAAAAAGCCCTAGAGAATATACGTCCAGATGTGAGAATTCTTGGTAATGATTACTACCAAGTAGACACAGGAGGGCCAGCTTACTTTACCGGAATGGGAACCGAAAAAGAAATATACTACCACGACAGAAAATCTCATGGTTGGTCATCAAGCGGTCTAAGAAAGAGGGTATTTGAAGCAGAACTTAATAAATCTTGAACATATTCATACATTCTGAAACTGATGAACTTAGAAAATCTTTTGTAGATTTTAAGCATAAAGTTTTCTCTGTCAGTTGTGAGGGGTGGCCTAATGTAAAATATGATCTATGCTATATAGAAGAATGCGGGAGGTTTGAGCCGAGACTTCTTTCAATGCCGTGTTTTTCGAATGCTGTAGTTTTTTACAAAACTCATGACTCTGTAGTTAGTCAAAACGAAAACTACATGCATGAAAACGGGCATTTAATTTTTACTTCTAACTGTGATAACCATAAACAAAAAAAGTTTAACTGGCTTAACTGGTACTCTAAGATTTTTGATGTGAATAAAAACAGTGAGCTATGCGAAGTAGACTCGATAGACGATTGCTCCTTAGAAGAAGTGATCAATTCAAAATTTTTAATTATAAAATCGCCCCCAGCAAGCGTTTCTAAAATTTTGTTCCAAGCTGCGGCTGCAAAGACTTTTATAATATGTAAATCCCCCAAAGACGAAGATGTTTTCAAGTCTGCGTTTGAGAATAACGAACATATAACTTATTTTAATAATGAAAAAGAAAAAGACCTAAGATACAAGGTTAACTCGTTAAGTGATGAAGACTATAGAGATATAACCTCAAGAGCGCTTGAGAAAATCAAAAAGTTTCACACGCCATCAGAACGATGCAAAGAGATAATTAAAATATACAAGAAAAAGGTCAAAAAAAGATCTAATAATTGACACACATTTAAAACTAAATTAACATAAACCGATGAAATCACTAGTTACTGGAGGAGGAGGCTTTATAGGGTCACACATCGTAGACGAGCTCATAGAAAAAGGCCACGAAGTAATTTGTGTTGATGATGAGTCAGCGGAGTCAAATGATGAATTTTTCTATAATGAAAAAGCTAAAAGTTTAGTTGCGGACATTACTAACCAACAGAAAATCGATGAAATTTTTAAGGCTGAAAAACCTGACTACGTTTTTCACTGCGCGGCAGAATCAAGAATCCAGCCAACCCTAGAAAGACCCCAAAGAGCTTGCATGGTTAATTTCGTTGGTACTTGCAACTTACTGCAAGCCTCCAGAATGAACGGAGTTAAAAGATTAATGTACTCTTCAACTTCTTCTGGTTACGGCTTAATTAACGAGCCCCCGTTAGTAGAAGATATGCCGCGAGATTGCCTCAACCCATATTCTGTCACTAAAGTTGCAGCAGAAGATCTTTGTAAAATGTATTCTTCTCTCTGGGATTTAGAGACCGTCATCTTTAGATACTTTAATGTTTACGGGGAAAGGCAACCAATCAAAGGTCAATACGCCCCAGTGATCGGAATATTCCAACGCCAAGTCAAAAATGGTGAACCGATGACCATTGTAGGAAGCGGAGAACAAAGAAGAGACTTTACTCATGTTAAAGACGTTGTTCAAGCAAACATGCTTGCTATGCAATCAGAGAATAAGGAAGTGATCGGAGAAGTGTTTAATGTCGGGACTGGCAAAAATCATTCAGTCTTAGAGGTTAGCAAGCTTATCGGAGAAGAATCCATTCACATTGCAGAGAGGCCCGGAGAAGCAGATAACACACTTGCCGACATTTCAAAAATTAATTCCATGCTTGGCTATGAGCCGACAATCAAATTAGAGGAGTGGATTGCTTCTAAAAAATAATGACAAAAGATTCTAAAATATATGTTGCTGGCCATAATGGAATGGTTGGTCGTGGGATATGCAATTCTTTAGCTGAAAGAGGTTACAATAATATTGTTACCGCAAGCTCAACTATCGTTGATTTAACTATCCAAAAAGAAGTCAATGAATTTTTTCAGGACCATGAAGGTTTTGATGTAGTTATTGATTGCGCTGCAAAGGTTGGAGGCATACACGCTAATAATACTTATAGGGCCGACTTCATATATAGAAATCTACAAATTCAAAATAATTTAATTCACACATCTCACCTTTGGAATGTCGAAAAACTTCTTTTTCTTGGTAGCTCATGTATTTACCCTAAATTCGCAGAGCAACCGATAAAAGAAGAGTACTTACTCACCTCTCCACTAGAGTACACCAACGAGCCATATGCTATAGCTAAAATAGCTGGCATAAAAATGTGCGAGAGTTACCACAAGCAATACGGAAGAGACTATCTATCTGTTATGCCATGTAATCAATATGGCCCATATGATAATTTTCATCCCGAAAACTCTCACGTATTGCCAGCATTATTGAGAAGGTTTCACGAAGCAAAAGTAAACAATGACCCAGTTGTTGAAGTCTGGGGTACAGGCAAAGCTAAAAGAGAATTTATGCATGTTGACGACCTAGCTGACGCATGTGTATTCCTTCTAGAGAAAGCTAACATAGCGTCTATATATGATGAAAAAATTTCTCATATAAATATAGGCAGCGGTGTCGAGCATTCTATAGAGGAATTAGTTTGCGCTATAAAATCAACGGTAGGCTATAAAGGCGAAATAGTTTTTGATCTATCTAAACCAGATGGAACGCTAAGAAAACTAATGTCTTCCGCTAGAATAAAAAACTTAGGGTGGGAGCCAAAAATAAATTTAATTGATGGGTTAAAATCAACTTATGAATGGTATTTAAATTCAGAAGAACAAGGTACTTTAAGAGAGATATGAACAAAAAAGTTTTAGTCACAGGAATACTTGGGCAAGACGGTGCTAATATGTGCGAGTACCTTCTTAAAGAGGTTGAGGGTGTTAAGGTTTTTGGAATGATCCGTAGATCATCAAACCCTAATTTTTCAAATTGTTCGGAATTTATAAACCACCCTGATTTTCAGTTAGTTTACGGTGATTTAGTAGATGAATTTAGCATCGCCAAGCTAGTGCAAGAAATACAGCCAGATTACTTTATTAATTTTGCTGCGAATTCTTTTGTAGGGTGCAGTTGGGATATGCCCATGCAAGTATTTGATACTAATGCTGTTGGGGTAATGAGATGCTTAGAGGCTATAAGGAGTTATCAACCTAAATGCAAGTTTTACAGCGCTGGATCTAGTGAAGAGTTCGGAGATGTTGACTACTCCCCGCAAGATATGAAGCACCCCTTAAAGCCAAGAAGCCCATATGGCGCTTCTAAATGCGCTGCAAGACATTTGGTTAAAGTCTATAGAGAGTCCTATGATCTATACGCTGTTCATGGAACTTTGTTCAACCATGAAGGGACTAAAAGAGGTGAAGAGTTTGTGACTAGGAAAATCACTAAAGGTGTTTCTAGAATAAAAAAACAGATAGAAGCAAATGAACACATAGACCCAATAGAACTTGGCAATATTTACGCCAAAAGAGACTGGAGCGACAGTGAAGATTTTATAAAAGCCGTATGGCTTATGCTAAACCAAGAAACACCTAAAGATTACTTGCTTGCAAGCGGAGAAACTCATACAATCAAAGAGTTCGTAAGCATAGCTTTTCAGATAGCGGGAATAAGCGGCAATTGGTCAAAAGACGGAGACGACCCACTTACTGAAAAGTTCCACCTCAACTCTCAAGCTGGGGAAGTGCTAGTACAAATAAGCGAAAAATACTATAGACCAGCAGAAGTAGATCTGCTTTTAGGAGATGCGAAAGAAATTAAAGAAGAACTCGGATGGACCCCAGAAGTATCGTTTAGACAACTTGTTGCAAAAATGGTTAAGTGGGACATTGAACAAGCGTGATCAGTATCTATATATACTGCACAAGTTCTTAGATAAAGAGGCGGAAGTAAATTACCCCAAGCAGTTCAAAATAGCCAAGGGTCTAGTTGAGGAATACGGCTTTTACTTCTTTATAATAGTAGATTGCCACTTTAAACCTTTTTGTTTATCGTACTTCCTTACCGAAGAAGGTAAGTCTATCCTAGTTAAAAGATTTAAGTATATTGCTCTTGACTTAAACAAGTCTAAAAAGACTAAAGTGGGAGATTCTAAGGTGGGCAAGGACAGAAAAATTAAAAATACAAAACGTAAATTCCTTAATTTTAAAAAGTACTAAATCATGCCAAGAAAAAAGAAAGCAACAGCGGAAGAGGTAGAGGGCTCATCGATAAATCAACTAGGTGACTTGCTAAATCAGTATTCAGACGACCATTACAATTTCAAAGAAGACGTATACTATAAAGTAAGTACTGGAAGCCTAATTTTAGACATTAGGACCGGAGGAGGGATTATGCCCGGACTCCATAGGTTTTGCGGAATTAACGAAGGAGGTAAAACTTCTGAAGCCCTAGAGGTCATGAAGAACATGCTTACTAAAGTTGAAAACTCTAAAGGGGTCTATGTTAAATCTGAAGGCAGACTAGATCCAGAAATGGAGAAAAGAACTGGGGTAAAGTTTGTTAAAAAAGTTGAGGAATGGAAAACTGGAACATGTTTTGTTCTTGAGTCCAATGTGTATGAGACGGTTTTTAAAATCATAAAAGCTCTTATATCTGACAATCCAGAAAATATAAGATACGGGATCATAATTGATAGCGTAGATAGCTTGATACCAAAAGGAGACTTAGAAAAAGATCTAGACGAAGCTACTAAAGTCGCAGGAGGAGCATTACTAGCATCTAAAATCATGCAAAGAATATCACTAGACATGTGTAAAGGTGGTCATATTATGATTTTAATAAGCCAAGTAAGGTCAGATATTCAGCTAGATCCCTATGCTAAAAAAGCGTTTAAAAACACTAGTGCAACCGGAGGTAATGCACTAATGCACTACGCTAACTTTATCTTTGAGTTTGAGGGTCGGTACAACAAGGACTTGATCCTTGAAAAACCAAATGAAAGATACGATCCAATAAAAAATAAGATACTGGGCCACGAAGCAAAAATCACAGTCAAAAAATCTCCTAATGAAAAAACCAACACGATTATAACATATCCAGTTATGTACGGTAGAGTAGGCGGCAATAGCGTATGGAGAGAAAGAGAGATTAGAGACTTGATGTTTGAGAACGGTCTCTTAACCAAGTCTGGAGCTTGGGTGACTGTAAGCCCAGAGGTTATCGAGCAAATGGCTCAAGAAGGTATTGAAATGCCTGAAAAATTCCAAGGCAGAGATTCCATCTTAGATTTCATGGAAGAAAATAAAGGTTTTGTTGATTATTGGTACGACAAATTTAAAGAGGTTTATGTCGCATGATGCTAAGACTGTACAGCGTCACTGGCAGACTTATCTCGAAAAATGTAAATAAGTATAAAATAAAATGGGAGAAACCTTCTAGGTCAAAGCTGCAATTCAGTGTTAAGCAATTTCTTAAGAAGTACTGGAAATATCAGGTATGCTTTGAAGAATTCCCTGTTTACGGAACTAAAATGTCCGTAGATTTGATAAATTTCACGAAAAAAATAGCAATAGAAGTAAATGGACCGCAGCATAAGGAGTTTAATAAATTCTTCCACAATAATTCAAAAGCGAATTATTTAAATTCAATCAGAAGAGACTGGGAGAAGACAGAGTGGCTCGAAAAAAATGGATTTACTTTGATTGAAATAGAACATGATGAAGTTGAAAATTTATCTTTAGAATTTATTGAAAAAAAATTCGGTGTGTCCATCAACTGATTAGTGTAAATAATAACGTGGAAAAAAATTTTAAATTTCCTCCTCAAATACTAGAAAACATAAATGAATGTTCCAACGGGGGGTACGTTCTCTTTAACTTTGACGACCAAGGTCGCCCAAAAGTTTTTTCTAATGCCGACACTCCAATGTGTGCGATGGCTTTGCAAATGTATATATCAAATTGGAGTAAAACTCTAGAAACCTACAATCTTGAAGCATCAGTGGAAGAGATGATCAATGAAGATCCTCCCGATGACGGGCAAGAAGAGGTTTAGCTTGACCATCAATCCCACCAGAGTTATCTTCTTTGTTTACGAAGAAGAACAATGGAAATATATTCGATACAGACAGAGAAGAGGGTTCTAGGAGGCATAATAAATCATCAAGAAGTTTTTCCAGATTTAGATATATTTTTAACTCCAGAACATTTTTTTAATGAAGTTCATAGTACAATTTATATGGTCATCAAGTCGTGCTTAAGTGAAGGCGACAAGATAGACAAAATTGTACTGGCAAATAAAATTAAAGATATCGGCGTTTCGTTTAAGGACGACATAGATATTTTTGATTACATTGAAGACCTTTCTTTTACTCAGGTAACAGAGAAGGGCACTATCGAAAACGCTGAAACGCTTCATCAAATAAGAATGCGGCGAGATCTGAAGCAGGTTCTTAAACGGTGCATAAATGACCTAGAGACACCGAAGGAAAGAACGTTTGACGACATAGTTTCCACTCTTGATGGGAGCTTGAATTCAGAGATATCTAAATATGGCTTTGATAATGAGCCAGAAGATCTTTTTGATGACCTAGAAGAAGTCACAGAAACCTCCGGTAATGACCCAGATGAAGATACTGGGTTCCTTACGCCATACTCTGAATTTAATCGCTTATACGGCGGTTTGAGGCCCGGAAACCTATATGCTATAGCTGCTCGCCCCGGTCAAGGAAAGACGACTTTTTTAAGTTATCTTGGGCTACATACTCATATATCTAACCCATCAAAACCTAAAGTTCTTTACCTCGACACAGAGATGTCAAAAAAAGAACTACAGATGAGAATCTTAGCTAGTCTCTCTGGAGTGCCTGTGTGGCATATTGAAACTGGCAACTGGCGAAAAGACCCAATGAAAGTAAAAAGCATAAGGGAAACTTGGCCAAAGATTAAAGATTTCTCAATGGATCACTACAGGGTAGGAGACAAAACCGTAGAGCAAATCATATCTTTCATCCGTAGGTGGTATTACAAAAACGTTAAAAGAGGTGAGCCAGCATTAGTAATTTATGATTATTTAAAACTCACCGGAGAAAGCATTACTAAAAACTGGGCAGAGTACCAAGCTATTGGCGAAAAAGTAAGTAAGCTGAAAAAAATATCAGAAGAACTTAACTGTGTTGTTTTTACCGCCGTTCAACTAAATAGAACAGGAGAAAACAGCAGGGCTGGCTCAGTAGATGACTCTTCAGCAATAGCTCAATCAGATAGGCTACAGTGGTTCGCCTCTTTCGTAGCTATCTTCAGAAGGAAATGGCCAGAAGAGATAGCGGCAGATAACGTTTATCACCCAAACGGCCAGCTTGCTATTGATTTTGGTACTCACAAATTAATACCGCTAAAAACAAGGTTCCAAGGAAAAGACGCTGCTGGGCATCATGACCTTTTACTCAGGAACATAAACGGCAATCAAAGATGGGTTTCCAACTTCTTAAACTTCTCCGTAGATAACTTTACAGTTAGAGAACATGGATCTCTCGAAAACATAATCGAGCATGAAAACGCACAACACGAAATAGATGATCAAGCCGAAAATGACGGTCAGCTTGAAATCTAATGGAAAATCTAAGGGAAATATTAGAATCTTTGGGGTATACCTTGTTCGACTTTGGCAAGGAGTACAGGGCTAGACCTCTGTATAGAAGCTCAGATAATAACACTGTTCTTAAAATCAATAAGAACACTGGCTGGTATACAGATTTCAAACTAAGAACAAGTGGTCCATTAGAAGAGTTGGTACAGCTAACTCTCGGACTTAAAACTCCAGAAGAGGGCAAAAGCTACCTAAAAGGCAAGCTTGTCTTTAACAAGACAAAAAGAATCAAGCCAAAAGTAAAGACCTTAAAAGTATTCGACTCTGAAACTCTAAATTTACTTGAACAAGATTCTGCTTACTGGATTGGCAGAGGCGTGGATGAAGAAATTCTCAGTCTGTTTGGAGGCGGCGTAGCTAAAAATGGAAGAATGAAAGATAGATATGTATTTCCTATTTTTAGTTCAAGGCAAAAGCTTATAGGTCTTTCTGGTAGGTCAATATTGGGATCAAAAGACAAAAGATCCAAGTGGAAACACATGGGCAACAAATCAGAATGGAGATATCCGTTTCAATGCAACCTAGGAATAATCAGACAAAAGCGCGAGATTATTCTAGTGGAAAGCATCGGTGATATGTTGTCTCTTTGGCAAAATGGTGTTAAGAATGTAATGGTAATATTCGGTCTAGATATAAGTGTCCCGCAGCTTAATACGCTGATAAGGCTAGACCCGCAAAGAATAATAATTTCCTTAAATAATGACAGTTCTAACAATAGCGCAGGTAATCAAGCAGCCGATAAGCTTAATTCGAAACTCAAAAAATATTTTGACTTTCACCAAATAATTACCTGCCTACCTGATAAAGGAGACTTCGGAGAAATGTCTTCAGAGGAAATCGAAGAATGGAAAAATAAATGCCATGTCTGAAATAAAATTTTTATCTGCATCTAAAATTAAAACTCTAGAGAATTGCTCTCATCTTTATTGGGTGAAATACGGCTTAGGCTTACCCGATAAAACTAACTCAGGGGCATTGAGGGGAACAGTCTGCCATAATGTATTTGAGTGCTTACTTAACCCTAGACACGAAAAGCATTTCAAGGCTATCAAAAATGGAGGATCGATAAAAAAATCTAAAGTAGTTGATAGATATGTATTATCGTACCTAAATAGGGTCGATATCGAAAAATATGGAGATACATTTCAATTTAATTACGAGCTAGTAGATAAGATGATAGTTGTTGGGCTTAAAAATAACTTTTTTGGAAACAAAGGAGCTTATATAGAAAAGCCTGAGATAGGATTTGAAATTAAAAATGAAAAACCAGCTTACAATATAAGAGGGTATATCGATAAGCCAGTAGAGTACCCAGACAAAGGCGAGGTGGTAATTGTAGACTATAAATCCAGCAAAGGTAAATTTAGGGGAGAAGAACTTCATTCTAACGTACAGGCCATGATGTACTCTTTAGCTGCAAGAAAATTATGGCCTGACCTAGAGCCTTCGGTTGAGTTTTTGTTTTTAAGGTTTCCCAAGTCTCCACTACAAAGGCTTAAATTCTCTAAAGAGCAACTGGACGGATTTGAGTTCTATTTAGAGCAAGCAAATGAGGTCATTAACTCATTTACCGAAGAAGACGCTAAATCAAATTACGCAGCAGATAAGAAAAAGAATTCTTGGATGTGCGCGGCGGGTGCAACTTGGGTATGCCCATACAGAGATCCGTTTGAGTTCTTTTCTCTTGTGGATAAAAATGGGAAACAAATATCTAGCTCAATGAAGGACGACTTCAGCGAAGAGGATAGAAAATTAGGCTCAGTAAAGAAAAAGACCTATGCTGGTTGCCCAAGATTCCACGATCAAGATATCTCTGAAACAAAAACCACAGCAGAAGATTTTGAAATCTCTTCTACTAAAGTTAATAAGGACAACGATATAGACTTGAACTCATTCAAATAGTCTGTAATTATCCCCTAAATGAATTCAATACCGCTTTTCAAAAGTCACTACTCAAAAGGTAGGAGTATACTGACCCTAGAAAAGCCAGACTCGGTAGATCCAAATGGGGCTCAATCAATAATTAAAATAGCCAAAGACCACAGGCTAAAAGAGCTTTTCTTAGTAGAGGACAATCCTAGCGGCTTTCTTCAAGCTTTCATAAATTGCGAAGAGCAAAACATACAACTTAATTTTGGATTAAGAATAACCATTGCTGGCAATATGCTTCAAAAAGATGAAGAGACCTTTGCCACTCAATCTAAATATGTCATTTTCGCAAAAAACAAAAGTGGCTACAAAAGGTTAATTAAGATTTACTCTAAGGCAGCAAAAGATGGATTTTATTATGAGCCAAGAATAGATTTTGACGAGCTAAGAAAATTCTGGAATGAAGAAGATTTAACTCTCTGTATTCCATTCTACGATTCATACGTCCATAAGAACACTCTTCAGTATTCTACATGTGTTCCCTGTTTTGATTTTTGCAACCCTGTTTTCTTCGTCGAAGACAATAACATACCTTTTGACTCCCTTATAAAAGACAGCGTAGAAAAAGCTACCAGCAAAAATAACGGCACAGGTAAAATACATGAAGTGATATATACTCAAACTATATATTACGATAAAACAGAGGATTTCAAGGCTTACCTCACCTTTAGATGCATAGATAATAGAAGCACATTAGATAAGCCAAATTTAGATCACATGTGCAGCGATGAATTTTCTTTCGACAAGTGGTTAAAAACTAATAAAAGAAAAAGAAAACAAGATCAAAATCCTGATATTTTAAAATCGAAAGCAACAGACTCAAACACTGTAATAGTTCTTACCGAGGAAGAAAAAAAGGAAGCTATTAAGTGGGGCAAAGCCCGAAGAGACACCAATTTAAATGGAGAGCTAAAAGACTCAAGTCACTCTGGTAAACCTATGGGCGGAGACTGGCTAAAGAATGACGTGATAGCCTGTGGTGCTGAAATTGCCGCTGCAAGATTTTTAGGAAAGAAGTTTACTGGCACTGTTAATACCTTTAATGACGCTGATGTTGACGATGGCTGGCAAGTAAGATGCACTGATTGTGGTCACGGCTCACTAATCATACGCCCGTGGAAAGACTGCAAAGGAGAAAA
>TARA_A100001201_G_scaffold39011_1_pt1 | contig 16447 bp, 21 predicted proteins | sample TARA_A100001201 | Tara Oceans TARA_A100001201 (sample SAMEA2619872) | marine metagenome | biome: marine biome (ENVO:00000447); feature: surface water layer (ENVO:00002042); material: "saline water (ENVO:00002010), including plankton (ENVO:xxxxxxxx)" | depth 5 m | reverse complement strand
TCTTCAAATGGAAGTATGAGTGCAATTAAACAAGCAAAAAAATTAAACAAACCAGTAACAATAATATCATGATTGAAGTATTAGGGTGGACAAGTACAGCATTAGTATTGTTAGGATATATATTAAATGCCAAAACTCATTTCAAAGCTGCGATGGTAGTTTGGATAGTGGGAGATATAGGTTGGATAACATATGATTTTTATATAGATAACATTAGTCATTTAGTTTTAAGTGCAGTAATTATTTCTATAAATTTATATGGAATTTTCAACATAAAAAGAATGCAAAAAGGCGTTGTTAAAAAGTCAAAAGCATATTTATAATAAAGTTATAAAGGGATTTTATGAGTCAAATTAAGTTACCGAAGTTAAGGAAAATAGATCCGAACAAACCAAAAAAGAAAAAGATACTTTTATTATCAGATGATCTGCGTATGCATTCTGGTATAGGTACAATGTCAAAAGAGTTTGTATTTGGAACTGTAGATAAATATGATTGGGTTCAATTAGGAGCAGCAGTTAAGCATCCAGACCATTCAAAAGTAATAGATGTTAGTCAAGAAGTAAGAGAGATTACAGGCGTTAATGATGCTAGTGTGAAAGTGTATGCTCATAACGGTTATGGTAATCCACAAGTATTAAATGAACTACTAAAAATAGAAAGACCAGATGCAATTCTTCATTTTACAGATCCAAGATTTTGGGGATGGCTGTATAATATGGAACATGAAATAAGACAATATCTTCCTATTATGTATTACAATATATGGGATGATCTTCCTTATCCACATTGGAATGAACCATTTTATGAGTCTTGTGATTTGTTAATGAATATATCTAGACAAACAAATAATATTGTAAAGAATGTTTTACAACAATTTCCAAAGTCAGATTGGGCAGTACAATGGGTGCCACATGGTTCGAATGAAAAATCATTTTTTCCGATAGATGAGTTACATGCAGATTGGAAAGAATATAAAGAGTTCAATGATAATTTTAGAAAAACAAATGATATAGATTTTGTTTTATTTTGGAATAATAGAAACATTAGAAGAAAGAATCCGGCCGATCTAATATTAGCATTTAATACATTCTGTGAACAATTAGATCCAGAAAAAGCTAAGAGATGTGCATTACTTATGCATACACAGATATCAGATGATAACGGAACTGATTTAATGGCAGTAAAAAATGCTCTTTGTCCTAAATATAAAGTAATATTTTCAAATAATGCTGTTGATCAAAAGACATTAAATTTTTATTATAATGCAGCTGATGTAACAGTTAATATAGCATCTAATGAAGGATTTGGTATTTCATGGAATGAATCACTTCATGCAGGTACGCCTATTATAAATAATGTTACCGGTGGATTGCAAGATGGTTGTAGATTTGAAGATGAAAATGGAGATTGGATAAAGTTTACAACAGAGTTTCCAAGTAATCATGCTGGAACTTATAAGAAACATGGAAAATGGGTAAAGCCAGTATTTCCAGCATGTCAATCAATACAAGGATCTCCTTTAACACCATACATATTTGATGATAGAGTTGATTTTAGAGATGTTGCTGACGCAATAATGTATTGGTATAATATGTCACCAGATGATAGATATGATGCAGGTAAAGCTGGTCATGACTGGGTATGTGGTGATGAATCGAATATGTCAGCAAGAAGAATGAGTTATAGAATGGCAGAATGCATAGAAAAATGCTTTGAAAAATGGACACCTAGAAAAAGATTTACTATGTATAAAATTGAACAGCCAAAACAAATTGAAAATCCAGGAGTAGTTATATGAAACCATTTATAGTAGTACAAGGACCGGTTGCAACCAGATCTGGTTATGGCAACCATACAAGAGATTTAGTAACAAGTTTGATAAAAGCTGATAAATATGATATTCAAATTGTTTCGTTGCCTTGGGGTGCATGTCCAATGAATGCATTAAGAGCAGACAATCAAGAACATGTTGAAATACTAAAAAGAATTGCAACTCAGAATATCAGTAGACAGCCAGATGTATTTATTCAAATATCAGTTCCAAATGAGTTCAAAAAGATTGGAAAATATAATATTGGAATAACTGCAGGAATAGAAACTACAGCAGTGCCGCATCATTTTATTCAAGGTGCGAATAATATGGATTTGATTATTGCTACATCAGAACATTCTAAAAAAGGATTTGAAGTTGTATATGATAAAATTAATGAAAATACAAAACAAAAAGATGGTGAATTAAGAATTGAAACACCTATTGAAGTTTTATTCGAAGGTGCCGATCTTAATGTATATAAAAAAGTATCTGATATAGATGAAATGGTTGATCAAGAATTATCAATGGTAAAAGATAAGTTTTGTTATTTATTCGTTGGCCATTGGTTGAAAGGCGATATTGGACATGATCGTAAAGATATTGGTATGATGATCAAAACGTTTTGTGAAGCATTCAAAAGAAAATCAAAACATAATCGTCCAGGATTAATTCTTAAGACATCTCATGCAGGGTTTAGTGTTATAGATAGACATCAAATGTTTAAGAAGATTCAACAAATTATAGCTCCATATGGAGATAATAAGCCTAACATTTATTTATTACATGGTGATCTTGAAGATGAAGAAATGAATGCATTATATAATCATCCTAAAGTAAAAGCAATGGTTTCATTCACAAAAGGTGAAGGATTTGGTCGACCTTTATTAGAATTTGGTTTAACTGGAAAGCCTATTATTGCTTCTAATTGGTCAGGACATATCGACTTCCTAAATAAAGATTATTGTACATTGTTACCTGGTAATTTAACTCCAGTACATAAATCAGCGGCTGATGAATTTATTCGACAAGATGCTCAATGGTTCTATGTCGAATATTCATATGCTGCAAAAGTACTTCAAGATGTAATGGATAATTATAAAAATTACTTAAAATTATCAAGAAAACAAACTCAATATGTTAAGGATAATTTTAGTTTAGATAAGATGGCAGAAAAGTTTTGTAAAATAGTTGATAAAGGATTGGAAACAGTTCCGCAACAAGTTGCGTTAAATTTACCAAAACTTAACAAGGTTGATAGTGGACCGAAAATTAAACTTCCTAAATTAAGTAAAGTATAGTTATGAAATTAGAATATGATAGAGTATCGCCAATTACAGGCAATGAATGTGTAATTGAAGAAGCAAACGAAAGAGATAATTCTGTATCATTTTTATGTATGGAGTCTGGATATAGTTCTCACGAACATTTGATAGAAGGTTCAGAGTTTCAAAAAAATTATGAAAGACATCTTACAGAATTAATGATGATCTTAAAATTTACAGATAATGATAAAAGAGCATGGTATCCTACATTTATGCAAATGCCAGGAGGCATGTTGTATTGCGAAGGAACTGAAGAATTATGGAATTGGAAAGTTGCAAAGATTGTTCCTATTGTAGGAGAAGAAAGAAAGAAATATCCGATAGTAGGAAAGGAAGGCGAATATCATACGTCTAGATTAGATGTAGAAAATGCTAATACATATGACAAAGATAATTTTGCAGCTGCATTAGATGAGCTGTATTCAATAGTAAAGGAGTTTTATAATGAAAATAAGTTACGCGATAACAGTATGCAATGAGCATAAAGAAATAGAAAAATTATTAACATTTCTATTTGAACACAAAAGAAAAGAAGATCAAGTTGTTGTTCAGATGGATAAAAATGCAACTCAAGAAGTTATTAATATTTGTGAAAGGTTCGAATCTAAACCTCATAACGAATATCATTTAATTCAGTTTGACTTAAATAAAAATTTTGCAGCATATAAAAATAATCTAAATAAAAATTGTGCTGGAAATTGGATATTTCAAATAGATGCAGATGAAATACCAAATGAATATTTGATTGAAGCTTTACCATTTATTTTAGAAGCAAATGCAGACACAGAAGCTTATTGGGTGCCAAGAGTAAATACAGTTGCAGGTATAACTGATGCTCATATTGCTAAATGGGGTTGGAGAGTCGATGATCAAGGATGGGTAAATTTTCCAGATTGGCAAATGAGAATATATAGAAACGATGACAACATTTATTGGATAAAGCCAGTACATGAACAATTAAAAGGTTATACTAAATTTGCAAATTTACCTGCCGAAGAAAATTATTGTTTATATCATCCAAAGAATATTGGAAGACAGGAAGCACAAAATAAATTTTATGAAACAATTTGATTTACGAAAAAAATTTATTATATTAACATTATGAAAGTATTTGTAGATATAGACGAAACAATATGTAGATATGTTGATGATAGACATTATCCACATGCTATACCCATTCAAGAACATATCGATAAGATCAATAAATTATATGATGAAGGACATCATATAAAATATTGGACAGCAAGAGGATCAGTAACAGGTATAGATTGGTATGAAGTTACTAAAAAACAATTAAACAAATGGGGTTGTAAACATCATGAATTAAGTGTTGGCGAAAAGCCCCATTATGATTTATTAATTTGTGACAAAACTAAAAGGATAGAAGAAATATGAAAAAGACGTATGTTATTGCAGAAATAGGTATCAATCATCAAGGTGATATTAACATTGCAAAAAGATTGATAGATATTGCTGCAGCTTCTGGCTGTGATGCAGTAAAGTTCCAAAAAAGAAACCCAGATGTATGTGTTCCAGAAGAACAAAAATCTAAGCCAAGATCTTGGGGTGGAGAAGATATGACTTATTTAGAATACAAATATAAAGTTGAATTTGGTAAGGAAGAATATGATGAAATAGATAGATATTGTAAACAACAAGGTATTTCATGGTCAGCTAGTCCATGGGATCTAGATTCGTTAGAATTTTTAATGCAATATGATATTCCTTTCATAAAGATTCCTTCAGCAATGATTACAAATGAAGAACTAATGTTTGCTGCAAAAAGAACTGGTAAAAAGGTTATTATTAGTACAGGAATGAGTACATTTGGAGAAATTGAAAGAGCAATAACAATATTAAAATTGCCTGGCGATACTGCAGAAACATTGAGACCATGGAACTACGATGAAGTTAAAGAAGGAAAGACAGCATGTGATTTTGCCGTTCTTCATTGCAATTCAACATATCCTGCTCCTATAGATGAATTAAATTTATCAGCAATAAAAACATTAAAAGATAGATTCAAGTGTGAAGTAGGATATTCTGGTCATGAGTTTAGATTAGGAACATCAGTAGCCGCAGTCTATTTAGGTGCTACGATAGTGGAAAGACATATTACATTAGATAGAACAATGGAAGGATCAGATCATATGGCATCAGTAGAACCTCAAGGATTATTTAAGTTAGTTAGTGGATTGAGAGAATTAGAACGAGCATATGGAGATGGAGAATTAGTAGTTACAGAATCAGAAAAACCAGTTAGAAAAAAGTTAAGAGGATGATAGATTCAACAAAAACAGTAATGATCACTGGAGGTACAGGATCATTAGGTAAGGCCTTAATTAATAGATTAAAATCTGTAGGATGTAAATTAATTGTATTTAGTCGTGATGAAGGTAAGCAAGCATTAATTTATGGTAGAGATTCTGCAGTCGAATGTGTGATTGGTGATATAAGAGATTATGATAAATTAAATATTACAATTCAAAGACATAGGCCAGATTATATTATACATACAGCAGCACTTAAGCGTATTGATGATATGGAATTTTATCCAGATGAATGTGTTAAAACAAATATTAATGGTTCTGAAAATGTAGCAAGAGCAGCATTAGAAAATAATGTTAAAAAATGTATTTTAGTATCAACAGATAAAGCTTGTCAGCCAGTTAATGTTTATGGCTCGAGTAAATTTATTGCAGAAAGAATATTTACAAACTATGATTACAATTCAAGATCAACTATATTTGCTTCAGTTAGATATGGAAATGTAATCGCATCTAGAGGTTCATTTATTCCATTATGGATAGACATGGTTAAAGCTGGTGAAATATTAAAAGTTACATCAGAAGATATGACTAGATTTTTATTTACATTGGAAGATGCAGTTGATACAGTATTAGGAGCATTAAATCATGCATTAGGTGGTGAAGTATTTGTTCCGCAAATAGATTCATATACATTGCCATCATGTATTAAGGCAGTTGAAAAAATTATGAATGAAAATGCATTGATGAATGTAAAACAAACAATAGATTATGAAGTTATAGGATTGAGGCCTGGAGAAAAATTACATGAAGATATGTTGGCAAAAACAGAATTGCCATATACATATAGTATTCCAGATATAAATCTGTTACAGATTCGTCCTCAATACACTCATAAAACGTATCAAGATTGGGAACTATATGATGGTCCTGAGTTTAATTCAGCATTATATGTAAGTGAAGATATAGATAAATTATCAAAATTAATTAAGGAAGGTCTTCAACAATGATTATAACTCATCTCAATGGAGCATGTGAAATAATAATATCTAACGGCGTTAAAATTTTAACCGATCCATGGTTAGTAGACGGCGAATATTATGGTTCATGGTGTACATATCCATCTGTAGATGATTTTGATTTTTCTTCGTTGGATGATATCGATTATATTTTTATATCTCATATTCATCCAGATCATTTAAGTAAATTAACGTTAGAAAAATTAAATAAAAATATTCCTGTTTTAATTCATAAATTTCCTACAAAATTTGTAAAATTTAACATTGAAAAATTAGGGTTCAAAGTAATTGAATTAGAATCAAATACAAGAACACATTTAGAGAATAATGTACACATAAATATTATTCCTGCAGGATTTTGTAATCCGGCATTATGTTCTAAGTCATTTGGTTGTGGCAAGATGGAAGTAAACTTTACATCAACAACTATTGATACTTTATGTGTTATTGATGATGGCGAATATTCGATATTAAATGTTAATGATTGCCCATATGAAATAGCAAAACATGCTATTGATAAAGTAAAGGAACAATATAACAAAATTGATTTATTAGTAACAGGATATACAGGAGCAAGTGCGTTTCCGCATTGTTTCGAAAATTATTCTGATGATGAAAAGGTACAAAAAGCTAAATTACAAAAACAATACTATTATGAATCAGGTCTTAATTTTATTAATCATGTAGCTCCTAAATATTTTATGCCTCATGCAGGAACATATGTATTAGGAGGAGAGTTAGTTGAAATGGAACAATATAGAGCTGTTAATGATATTTTAGAAACTAAGAATCAATATAATTCAGATAATTTAGTTGATGCTGAAGGATTTTTGTTAAATATGAATGAATCATTTGATTTAGAAACAGGCAAACAAACTAAACCTTATAAACATTTTGATAATGAATCTAAAAATAAATACTTGCAAGAAGTACTTAAATATAAAACATATGAATATGAGAAAGATGATAAACCAACAGAATCTCATTTGAAAATGTTATGTAGTAATGCATTTGAACGATTTGAAGCTAAACGTAAAGAATTAAACTTATTTAGTGATACATTAATTTATATTCCATTAACAGATGAATGTATAGCACAACTATCATTCAATGGAAAAGGTATATCATTTGTTTATAATTCAGAACCAAAAGATAATTTTATAATGTTTAAGGTAAAGCCAAAACTATTAGCTAGATTATTGAAAGGTCCAAGGTATGGTCATTGGAATAATGCAGAGATAGGATGTCATATTAATTTTTATAGATCACCAGATGTATATGAAAGAGGTATACATTATTGTATGAATTTTTTACATGAATAATGAAAGTATTTGAAACACAATTTGATGAGATGCAATTAGATTCTATATCTAATGTTATTAAAAAAGGCCAACTTGGATTTGGTCCTAATGTTTTACGATTCGAACAAATATATGCTAAGTTTTCATCAAAACAATTTAATGTAGCAACTAATTCTGCGAGCGCAGCAGCATTTATGATCTTTGCATATCTCAAAGAAGAATATGGCGAATGTGACGTGTATACAACATCTTTAGGATTTACGTCTCCAGCTTGGGCAGCAAAACATTTTGGTCATAATCTAATATGGGTCGATGTGAATGACAATTTATTATTTGACTGTAATGATTATAAAAATAAACGACAAACAAGATCTGAAAGATATTCTGATAAAAACATAAAACCGATTGTAATGCCTGTGTTGTATGGAGGTGTATCAACTATTGATAATTGGTCAATGATAGGCGATGAAATAGTAGTAGTCGATTCAGCACATTGTGCTACACCAACAATCGAATCAGATTTTGTATTCTTTTCATTTCATCCATATAAGCCTATATGTTCAAGTGATGGTGGCATGATATCAACTGATAATGAGTCAGCATCTAAATATTTTGAAACATACAGAAATTTTGGAAGATTTAATTATGAAGATACATATGATATAAATCATGAAGGATTCAAATTTTATATGAATAATTTGAATGCAACAATTGCTATTCAAAGTGCATATTCATATGCATCAAGTTTAGAAGAACGAAAAGCAAATTACAAAATAGTAAAACAAAATTATAATGCGTTAGAACATGATAAATTTTCTTCATATTATTTTGCAACAGTATTATTTGATAATGGCGATGAAGTAAATGACAAATATGAATTAGCTAGACATTATCCAATGTTACATAAAACGACATACTTTTATGATGAAACATCATTGCCAAATTTAGAAAAATTATATAATAAAATAGTAAATTTACCATTATGGAAACTTTTGTAATAGCCGAAGCCGGTGCAAATCATGATAGAAACTTTGATCAAGCTTTAAGATTAATAGACGTTGCTTCAGATGCAGGTGCTAATGCAGTTAAATTTCAAACATATTCATCTGAAACATTGTACAGTAAACATACACCAGATTTTGCTGGATATAAAAATATTCCAAAGTTAATTAAAGATATTGAATTACCACGTGAGTGGCAAAAAGATCTGAAACAATATTGTGATGAATTAGGTATAGAATTTATGTCAACTCCATTTGATGAAAGAGCAGTTGATGAACTAGTGAGTTTAGGAGTAAAAAGATTAAAGATTGCAGGATTTGAATCTACGGATTGGAGATTTGTTGATATGGTTGCATCAACAGGATTACCATTGATTATTTCATTAGGTATAGGTTTTAAAGAAGAACATTTAGACATGATAAATGCTATCACAAGAGATTATAACAATGATGTCACATTATTGCATTGTAATAATGCATATCCAACTCCTAATTCGGATATCAATTTGAATACGATTCCTTATTTGATTAAAAATACAAATTGTAAAATAGGATTATCAGATCATACAACATCAACATTGACTCCTGCTTTAGCTGTTGCAGCAGGTGCAAAAGTGATTGAAAAACATTATACATTGGATAGAGATCTGCCAGGTCCAGATCATCCATTTGCTTTAGAACCAAACGAACTAAAAGAAATGATACACAATATTCTGATTACAGAAGACATGATGGGAACAGTTAAAGGAGAATATAGTAAATCAGAACTTAATTTTATTAAGGCTCGTAGATCGGTAGTAGCAAAAACAAACATCAAGCAAGGAGAAGAATTAACTATAAATAATATTACAACAAAAAGGCCATATCTTGAAGGTAATATTCCTGCTTCAGAATGGTTTAAGATATTAGGACAAGTTGCAGATAAAGATTATACAGAAGATGAATTCATATGCAAAAAGTAGTAATCATATCAAAAGATACTGAATGGACTAGAAAATTAGTCAACAATATCAAAATCAAACATACATGGCTAACATCTATAGATAAGAATATACTAAATGATATAGACCCAGATTGGATATTCTTTTTTCATTGGTCACATATAGTTGATAAATCAATATACGAAAAGTATAAGTGTGTTGTTATTCATACTGGTATACTTCCTAAATATAAGGGCGGTAGTCCTATTCAAAATCAAATTATAGAAGGTGTTTCTATTAGTAATGTAAACTTATTAACAATGGAAGAAGAGGTTGATTCTGGAGATATATATTGCAAAAAACAAGTATCTTTACAAGGTAGTTTATCAGATATATGGACATCTATATCAAATGTAGCTGCAGAACTTATCTATGAATGTGTTACTGAAAATCTAAAACCAGAACCATCAATGATAAAAACATATACTGCATATAAACGAAGAAAAAAACAGCCTATAGAATTTGATAATATGAAAAATATTCATTATATTTATGATCAAATAAGAATGATGGATGCCGAAGGATATCCGATGAGTTATATTACAATAGGTGATTACAAGTTAGAATTTAGTAGAGCTAAATTAGAAAATGAAGTTATAATATCAGATGTTAGAATATCTAAAAAATAAAAAAGTATTAGTATTAGCAGCACATCCAGATGATGAAACGTTAGGTTGTGGTGCAACAATACATAAACTATCTTCATTAGGTTGTGAGATAGAAGTAATTACATTTACAGATGGCGTAGGAAGTAGAAACAACGATGAAAGTAATCGAAACCCTAAATTACAAGCTGTTTCAGATATTTTAGGTATTAAAAAATATACATCAGGCAATTTTCCTGACAATGCAATGGATTCGGTTCCATTGTTAGATTTATGTAAATTCATTGAAGAAAATACAAATGATCATTATGATTTAATTTTTACTCATTTTATTGATGATCTTAATATTGATCATGGATTGGTTACAAAAGCAGCATTAACAGCTTTTAGGCCACAGAATTATACTTCATCTACGAAAATGTATGCATATTATGTTCCATCATCAACTGATTATAATCCATTATCAAAATTCGATGGAAATTCATATTATTCAGTATCTATAGAAGATGTTAATGCTAAATATCAAGCGTTAAGAATATATGATAATGAAATGAGAAATCCTCCTCATTCTAGAAGTTATAATAATGTATCTAATTTGATGGAAGTATGGGGAGCAGAAGTAGGATGTAGTTTTGCAGAAAAGTTCAAATTAATAAGGGAAGTAATATGATACAAGGAACAAAAATTAAATTATGTGCTGTAGAAAGAGAGCATTTGCCAATATTACAAGAATGGAGAAATGATCCAGAGTTTAGAAAATATTACAGAGAATATAGAGAATTAACTTTAGCTCATAAAGAAAAGTGGTATGAATCAAAAATTATTAATGATGATAGTTGGCAATTTTTTGTTGTAAAGCCAATCAATGAAGATAGAGTTATTGGTTCATGTGGATTAACATATATCAATTGGATTCATCGAACAGGAGAATTTTCTATAACTATAGGAGATAAAAATTATAGAAATGGAGGATATGGATCTGATACATTGCGTACTCTTATCAAGTATGGATTTGAAGACTTGAATCTAAATAGAATATGGTGTGAAGTTTATAGCAATAATGATGCTATAGATGTTTATAGACATATAGGATTCAAAGACGAAGGAATATTAAGACAAACATATTTCAATGAAGGAAAATATTGGGACTCTCATTTAATGGGAATGTTAAGGGAAGAATATGAGCAAATTAAGAAGAGTTCTTGATACAGAACTAAAAGAATTAAATGAACCAGTAGAATTGAAAGTTATAACAAAAGTTCCGTCCAAATGGATGTTAATAGATATGGAAACTGGTCAAAGTTATATTGGTACTGAAAACAAAGAAATAGGTAAACAATGGAAGCAAATAAAAAGATAGATGAAATATGCATAATGGTGCAAGCTAGATTAGGATCTCAACGAGTTCCTGGAAAGATGTTACGGCCATTTGCAGATACAACATTAGTTGATATTTTGTTTGATAAACTCAAAAAATCAAAAATTATTCCTTTATCGAATATATGGTTTTCAGCATATGAAGAAGAACTACATACAGTTGCTAAAAATCATAACATAAATATATTTCATCGTTCTGAAGCATCTGCAAATTCGGAAGGAGAGCCGTTATCTGAAATTTATGAATGGTATAATAAATTACCATATAAGTATGTAATTTTAGTTAGTGCATGTAATCCTTTATTGAAAATTGAAACTATAGATAAATTTATTGAAAGTTTTCAATGTTCTGAAAAAGAAGGTGGGTTTGCAGTATTTGAAAAGAAAACATACTATTGGAATAAAAATGGTCAGGCGATTACAAATTGGAATGGTGCTACAATAATGAATACAAAATTAGTTGAACCAATATATGAAGCTGCTCATTGTTTATATGCTAGTCGAATGGATATAATAGGCGATGGCTATTGGATGGATACTAATTCTCCGCCAACACCAGAATTATTTGTAATGGATGAATTAGAAGCATTTGATATTGATTATGAATGGCAATTTAACTTAGGAGAAAAGATATATGTCGACAATAGAAATAAATAACGATTATATAAACGCAGTACTTCCATCGAAGTTTGATGTTTCGAGATTTGAGGGAAAGAAAATTTTAGTTATGGGATCAGGTCCAACTACATTAGATATTAATTGGGAAGTATTAGATTATGATTATATATTTACATGTAATCTATTTTATAAATGCGATAAATTATCAGATAAAACAGTACAATTTGTATCATTAATTAATCGTATGTTTGATATAGCTCCTTTTATTGATCAACAATTGCAAGACAGAATTGATAGAGATAAAACATTTATAGGTGTAGAACCAAAACATACAGCACATAAATATGATACAAATAATTTTCAAAAGTTTTTAACTAAATATCAAAATCAATGTGTATTTTTTGATACAAAGTTTCAAAATAGAGCAGGTGCGGCTCCGAGATTGGCTATTTTTGCTGCTGCGTTAAAACCAAAAACAATTTATGTAGTAGGTTGTGATGGCCATGGCAATAATTCAGCACCAAATGCATTTGATAAAAACTTAATTGGTATTAGAGATCATCATCCAAGACATGTTAGTAATGAATCACATATTCAATTTGCAAAATACTTTCATGAGTTATGTACAAAATTAAATATTGAACATTATAATTTAGGAGAAGGTCATTTTCATAATGCAGCGACTGAGGTATCATCTAAGTTATATCCATTAACGGACGAAATAAAAGCAAAAATGAATGAAAATAACTAAAGACATAAAAGATCAACTATTGTCGTATGATACAATACAGGAACGTTTAGAATATATGAAAGATATGTTCAAAGATGAAACTGCATATTTGGTTACATGTGGTCCTAGTTTGACTGAGCAAGATCAAAAAATCTTGCATGATAAGTTAAAGGATAAATTAGTTATATGTGCTAAACAATCATTAAATTATTTGAATGATATTTGTGATATTCATTTAGTGTCTGTGTATAACTATCAAAAATATGAATATAAAAACGACAATACAATTCGTTCATGGCAATTAACTGCATGTAACATGGATAATGAATTAGATAGAATTGTTAATGAATATAAACACGATAGAATAGATTTGTATTTTCCAGTTATATCAGGTCCATGGATAACATTGGAAGGTAGTACTGCATTCACAAGAAATTTTGATAATTGGAAACAATTAGGAAAAGATACACAAGTAATGTGGGGTCCTGGAATATTATATGAATCTGGATTTCCATTGTGTTATTTATTAGGAGTAAAAAATATAGTAACAATAGGTTGGGATATCGGAGATTTATCAAGATATGAAGGAGATAGAGATCCGAATTGGTTAGAACAACATGCTACAGATTTATATACAGCTAAAGTAGGTCAAGGACCAAGTTACTTAGAACTTAAAAATACTATAGAATGTACATCTGCAATGTATGATTGGTTTGAAAAAGAAAAAATTAAAGTACAAATCTTATCAGATAAAAATCCGGCTGATGCAAGATTTGAAAGAATAACAATAGATGAAATTAGGTAAATTATGGAAATAGTAATAATATATAGAATTAGTGATCATTCCAATCCAGAAAAAATAAAGCCTGGATATGGTAGTAAAGAAAATTGTTTAAAAACATTAGTACGAGAGTTTGGTAATAAAAATTTACATATTATATGTGATAATGTTACTAAACAAACTCATGAAATGGTTCAAAAATATTCTTCGAATATAGAACTTACTAATAATGGTAATACTGGTGCATTTTTATATAGTTGGAATAAAGCAAAAGAACTTACAAAAGACATGCCAGAAGATACGATTGTATATTTAGTTGAAGATGATTATATTCATTGCAGAGGAGCAAAAGATATTTTAGTAGAAGCATTTAGAGATTTGAATGCACCATATGCAACATTATATGATCATCCAGATAAATATCAAGATAGAAATGATTCTAGATTTAGTCATGGTCATGGCAAAATTGATATTGATGATAATGGAGTTAGAAAGCCGTTAAATGTTTATGTAAACGGTGAAGAGACAGTAGTATATGCATCTAAGTCTTGCCATTGGAAGTTAACAAGTAGTACTACTATGACATTTGCAACATCGGTTAAAAATATAAGAGAAGATCATGATGATATGATTAAACTTCATACAGGAAAGAGATTGCCGATGGGCGGAGCTAGTTTCAAAATATTAGCAGCAAAAGGTAAAGGATTGATAAGTTCTATTCCAGCATATTCAGGTCATGCTGAAGAAAGATGGTTGCCATATTTTAGAAACTGGGAAGAAGAGGCTAACGCATAATGAAGACAAAATTTGCTATAGGATGTTTGATACAGTGGTATGAATGCGATATCATTGAAGAGTACTTAGATTCATTACAGGCTGCTATATCTAAATATGATGGTGAAGTGTTAGTCGATTTCACAATAGTGAAGAATGAAGATTTGGAAAAATGTATATCACACGAGCAGAAATTGGATTGTATGTATAAAATAAGGTATGCTTTACAAGCTCGAGGATGGCTGGCTCATGAAGAACCAGATCTTTATACAATAGCAGATTATAGAAGAGAATTCAATAACAACTATTGCAGTAAGGTAGATGTATTAATGTGGGGCGAAAGTGATGCATTGATTCCTAAACAAACATTTGTTATTTTAGATAACTTACATAAAATGTCATTACAAAATAACAATCCAAAATATTTAGCATTTTTTGGAACATGTAAGATGTGGGATGATTCATGGAAAAGTGTTGAACATGTTGATTTCACAGATAAACCAAAAAATAATAAAGCTTGGTGGGGTACAAGATATATAACATCGATTGAAGAAATGAATAAAATAAATGATAAAGTAGAAGAACTTGATGTTAGAATAGTATCGCCTCATAAATTTAATGGTTGTGGATTAGTGATTTCATCAGAAGTAGTACGAGCTGGAGTAAATATTCCAGAATCAGTATTCTTTGTACATGAAGATACAGCATTTATGATGATGACAAATAAAGTATTAGGTAATATACCACAATATGTTATTAAAAATATATTACTAGTGCATAACAGAGAACATCCTAATAAACGTAGCTATGTTAAAGGCGAAGCAGGAGATTCTTTAGGAGAAAAAAGAAATTCAAATGATTGGTATACGATTGCTAATAAAATGTGTGAACAAAATACTTATAGATTATTTGATAATAGTTATAAATCATTTACATGGGAAGATGTATGGAACAACATAAAATAACAACTTGCATTTCAACAAATAACAATTTAGATTATTTGAAATTAGCTATCAAATCAGTAAGACAAAATGCATATTATAAAAATATGCCAATAATTGTGCATGCTGAGAATTGTACAGACGGAACTGATGAATGGTTAAATCAAAATAAAGATAAATATCAATTAGATGTCTGGATTGATCACAATAATCATCCAAAAGGTATAGGAGGTGGTATGAATTTTTGTGTTGATAAAGCAGAAACAGAATTTGTTAATATAATTCATTCAGATATGTGGATTGCACCTAATCAAGATCTAGAATTATTGAAAATTATTGAAAGATATGACAAAGATGATCGTGTTATAGCTTCAAGTTATAGAATACAGCCTGATATTTTTCGTGATGAGCCTAGACCTGGTACAATTTTTCATGATCTAGATACATTTGGTGCATTTCATTTTAATTTTGATTCAGATTATTTTGATAAATGGGCAAATGAATTTTCTGAAATGAATAATATTGAAGTAAGAAAGGGCGGCGGTGCTGGATTCTTTTGTAGAAAAAGAGATTATGTATATATTGGAGGTAATGACCCCATTTTTTCACCAGCTAGTTGGGACGATATGGATATCTTTTCAAGAATGCAAATGGAAGGATATAAATTTGTAATGACTACTAAATCTTGTGTATGGCATTTCGCAGCTAGAGGTTCACATTTCAAAGATGATGATTTGACAAAAAAATCTGATCGACAAATAAAGGCAGAACAAGATAATGCAAGAAAATGGATAAACAAATGGGGTCGTATGCCTAATTATGATAAAGATACATTTGTAGTCCCTATTACAGATACAGGAGTTATTCCGTGTCAAGATTTTTATGAAAACTTAAAATATTTTGAAAAATGAAAAA
>TARA_A100001201_G_scaffold141851_1_pt1 | contig 16538 bp, 33 predicted proteins | sample TARA_A100001201 | Tara Oceans TARA_A100001201 (sample SAMEA2619872) | marine metagenome | biome: marine biome (ENVO:00000447); feature: surface water layer (ENVO:00002042); material: "saline water (ENVO:00002010), including plankton (ENVO:xxxxxxxx)" | depth 5 m | reverse complement strand
ATTTGTATATTTTCTTCTATTTGTGCAGCATCACCTATTACTGCATTGATTACTGTATAAACATTTGTATTTATTTTATTAATACAGTTTACTCTTTTATTATCAGCTTCATCTTTTGTTTGTGCGTAAATTCTTTCTACAATTTTCTTTTCATTAATATTGTAAACATCAAAGTAATATTTGTTTGTGTTTTTTTTATTTATTCTTTTCTTTGGTGTAGGTCTTATATTTCTAACATTAAATTTATTCATATATGCTGATATATACTAATAAAATTAGTATAAAAAGCTATATTTTATGTAAGTTTTGTGCCTTTTTTGTGGATTTTCATGTAATCTAATCCATGTTCTGCACAAAATGGGAAGTTATCAACTATTGCATCTGCTACATTTTCACATGGATCTGCACTACACATTATTAATTTTTTTGTAATTGTTGACATTACTCTTAAAACTTCTTTGTGATCTTCTTTTCTTAAATCAGATTTTTTGTCCAGGTCTGGTAAATATTTACCTTTTAATTTCATGTCTTTGTTATTTCTTTTAGCTTTTTAAGATTGTCGTTTTCTTCTTTTAATTTTTTATTTTGTTGTCTTAACTTCATGTTTTCTTCTATCTTTTGTTCGTATAAATCTAAAATAATTTGATTGTCTTTCATTATTTCATCTTTTGATTTTTTCTTAATTGTTTCATTGTTTTTTGTACCCATGTTTTACTAAATCCTATTTTTTCTACTAAATGTTTTGCAGCTTTTTTGTTTAATTCTTCACAAAAATCGTTATGTTCTTTTTTTAATTTTTTTATATAGCTGCTACCCTGGTCTTTAATCATAACAGAGTAACAGCTTTATGTTTTGTAACCAAAATTAGAATCCATCTAAATCTAAATCATCATCTTTAGATTCTTGTTTTGGTGCTGGTCTATTTTTTTTGAAACCAACAGATTTTGTGTATCCAGATTCAAAATCTGCAATAGAAACTTGCAATACAGACTTTGCATTTTTGTTTTGTGTTGCCCAAACATTAAGATGCACTTTTGTACCAGCTTTAAATGTAACATCTTCTTTAATGGTAAATCCACTTTTATCTTTATCATCAACAAATGTAAGCGATTCACCAAGAGGATATTTTTTACCACTAGCTATATGGCTGTCCAAAACTTTTTTTAATTCTTTACCTGGATAAAGATATAAATTAAATTCTGTCATTTAATTCCTTTCTTTTTTTCTTTCAATATCTGTACAATTTCTTTTTTTGCTTCTCTATCTAAGTCATCGTACCACTCACTAAAAGGTTTTTTTCGCTCCTCAACTCCAGCTTCATCAGAAGCTTTGTCAATCTCGGCAGAGAAATACTGAACTTGTTCAGCAAGTGACAAAGACTTCCAATTAGCTGGTAACGAAGAAGTATTAGAGCTTTTACTAATAGACTTATTCTTTTTAGTAGATACTTCTTCTTCTTCAGCTGTTGCTTCCTCCTCAGCTGAAAACTTATCTTCGTAAAAATCACCATGCAATCCAGCAAGTTTAAGTATAGCTCTACCAACTGCTCTTTTTTCTGCCATAGCCACAGGATATTTATTGTATGTATTTTGTGGTGATGATTCTCCGTAAGTAATTACTTTTTTCTTATCTGTTTGTGCTACACATTTAACAACTGCTATTCTTTTTTCTGTGTTAATCTCTACAATATCCAGCTTATCTATGTATACTTTTGCTTGTCTACCTATCTCCTCAACATATTTATATTTAAGTACCCAGGTGCCTTGACAATCCCAAACAGTTTCTTTTTTATCAACATTAAATTTATACTTATCTAATAATTCTAATAACTGTTGATTAGGTTTTTTTGCCATTATGTTTGTAACTCCAATGTTATTTTATTTATTAATCTTTTTTGTAATTTAGTGTATTTTGGCTGTTTACTTGCTCTTTCCTTACAATCTTTTTTTGTTTTTTCTTCTCTATCCATGTTTAACCACTGTTGTTTTGTACAAATTATTTTTTTGTAACTTATAAAATTTATATCCATTTGTTTTCTATCTCCTGTTTTTCTTGTGTAGTAAAATTATTCCAATAAAACCCATTACGGAAATCTAGCTGCACAAACCTTGTTACATCCTTTTTTGTTTTGGCGTTTTGTAATAAATTTTGTCTAACCATCTGTGTTTTTCTTGCTGTTTCAACAAGTCCATCCAGATATTCTGTTCTTAATTCATCACAATTATCTTTTGTAAAAATCACATAACCAGGGCCATCTTTTACATTATTGCCTGTAACATAAACAAGCATCGGCTCTTTGTTTGTTGCTTTCCAATAAAAAGATAACTGTAATAAATGATCATGCATGGGTTTTTTTGGTAAACTATTTGATGCAAATAACATTTGTTTTGTTTTTGCAGATTTACCATTACGCCTAAACCATATTGTTTTAAATTCTATTACATGTGTTTTTGTTTGTATGTCTGTCTTGCCTACAGTAACAATATCAATACCTGGATATTGCCATTCAACATTATCTTCTGATGAAAGATCTTTGTGTTTTTCAATACCAAAATCTTTAAGGCCTTGTATAGATCTTCTTATAGCTATAGGTGTTCTTCTTGTTACTTCTCCATAATGTTCTAGGTCATCACCAGAAAACATAATTTTTTTTTCATCTAAATATTCTTCAGCTGCAAGTATAGATTCCTCTACTGTTTTGTTTTCAAATAAATATGCTCCTAAACCATGTGCATATATTGTAACTTCTTCCTCTGTTGCTGGATGTATAAAAGTTCTATTTTTATCTCCTTGCACAGCATTACCACCAATCATATTAGGTGATTTCGGTCTACTATTTCTATATTTACGATCATTTAAAACGTAATGCCATATCCAATGGTCCATAGGTTTAGTAAATTGTGCTGGTGAACTGTGATCTAATCCAAAATTTAGGTAATATTCTGGGATTACGCTATCCATCTAATTCTAATAGCATCTTGCCCTAAATATCGTCAAATGTTTTTTATGCTTGTGAAACTATTTTTATAATGATAGTTGCATTTAGCTTATGAATCTAAAAGATTGGTCAAAACAAAATGGTATAAAAACATTGTATGATTTGGCTGTCCATTTAGGTGTTGATGGTACAAAAAACCCAGCTAGATTAGTTCATACCTGGATAAAAGGTATATCAATACCTAGCAAAAAAAATATGCAAAAAATTATGGAAGCTACTGATGGTCAAGTCACGCCAAACGATTTCTATACCAAATAAGATAAAAGTTGGATCTACGGACATATTTGTCCGTTTGTATGATAATCTTGTTAACATAGCAAATGATGAGGGTAGCTATGATGAAACAAAACAAACAATTTTGATAGATAAAGAAATTGCACAAAGAAATAATTCTTACAGTGTTTTAGTTTTGATGCATGAAGTAAGCCATGTTGTTTATAATCAGCACTTATTAAAAGAAGCAACAGAAGAAGTTGTTGTAAATGCTTTTAGTCATAGTTTTACAGGTATATTAAAAGAAAACCCACAGCTGTTAGATTGGATAAACAAATGCCTCAAATAAGTTTTACAGATGACGAAATTATTAAACTTAAATTTTTAATTGGTATTATAAACCCCGGTCCAAAAGAAAAATATAAAATTATTACATTAAAAAAAATATTAACATGTGTGAGTGTTGCTCACAATATATCTGTAGAGGATTTAATAGGCAAAAAAAGAACACAGCAATATGTAATGGCCAGGATAGATTTTTGTCACTTAGCAAATAAGTATATTACCTCAAACAAAAGTAAAATAGCCAGGTCAATTAATAGAGGCCATAACTATGTTGTCGGCAACCTGTTGAAAAAAACTCCATCAAAACACATAACAAAAATACAAAAAATATTATTCTAATGTTGTTAGATAAATGGAAATTGCTTGGTAATGTTATAAAAAGTGATGTGCAGCCATCAGCACAAAAAGTGATGTATGCTCTGTTAAATAGAGAAAATTCAGTAACAAAAGCTCTTTTTCCTAGCCATGAACGATTAGCTCTTGATATAAATATGCATGTTAGATCTGTTAGAAGAGGTTTAAACGATTTAATTAAACATGGTTATGTAATTAAACTGAAAAAAGGAAGTCCTGGTGTTGCTACTAATTACAAAATTAATTACGATAAATTGACAAAGTTGTCCAAAACAGAGGACAAACATGTCCAAAATATAGGGCCAAAAAAGGCCGACCAATCTATTAATAAATCCATTAATAAATCCAGAATACAAAAATTAGTATCAAGGATTGCAATAGGTACAAATCCAAATGTAAAAGCGTATAAAGAGGGTAACAAATTAGCTTATAATGATCCTAAAAATGTTGCTCAAAGAATATTAAAAAAAACAAATAGTTTAGAACAATCCGAAGCATATTTAACAATGAAAAATAGTACAAACTGGGATGATAAAGTAAGAGCTGATGAATTTGCTAGACACCTTGGATGCTTGAAATAACAGTAAATGATTTAGAAAAACTTTTTGAAGAAGCAGCTGTAACAGATCGTAGATTACCTGCACCATTTAAAAAACAAAGACTAACAATGCCTTGGCAAGAAACCAGGCAAGAAAAAATGTACAAATATTCTTATAATAATGTTGTATATTTTATTAGGCCAAACAGTTTAGATATTAGTCGGTGGTGGATTGCTAGTATAATTCTTGGTAGAATAGTAGAAGATATTGAAGTCAAAAGAATCATTTGGTTAAAAGCAAAAAAATTTCCATATGCACAAATAGCGCGTTTTGTCGGTAAAGATAGACGTAAAGTTAAATCAATTTACCAGGATGAATTAATGTTTATTCGTTTATGGCTGCAGTTAAACCAAAACCACAAAAAAATAAGTGACATGATTGACAAAATTGTGCTAAAAAAATGATATAATATTGATATTAGTCGGATTTTTTTAATATATTATATTCTTTACAAACTAATAAAAATTTTTTTAAATATCTAGGTGGCTTTGTAGATCCATTCACCCAGCGTGATATAATATTTCTGTCGTTTGTTGTTGCTGTATCCCATAGCAATTTACACAAATCGCCCTGGCTCATCTTGTTTTGATTTAAAAATGTTTTTAATTCGTTTGATTGCATAAAATAGATCTAATATATTATATTATAAAAAAATAAACCCCCTAAATAGAGGGTTTAATTATCGTAAGTAATTTATTTTCTTAAAAATCTGGTTGTTTCATCAAATGATAAGCGATGATAACCCCATTTTTTAGGCCTGTTTAATACTTCTGTATAATTTATATTTATACTTTTATTTTTTATAAAATGTAAAATTGCATATACATTTAAACGAATTTGTTTGTCCGTATCTTTGCATTTTAATGTTATGTTTCTACCATCGTTAGAAGTAAAAACTGTACTATTTTCAAAGTTAGTCATTTTTTAAACTCCTTGTTTAAGTTCAAATTCTTTTTTAAAAAGTCTAATGGCCTTAGATTTGGATGTACTAAAATACAACCTGGTCTTGTCGTGCCAATGAAACCTTTTTCTAGCTTTTATTTGTACCTGGGCAGAAATCGCCCAGGATGATGTTTTTTTGTGGCCTTTGTTGACAGTTCCAACTTCAACAGCTGTTAATTTTTTTATCATCTTAATAATGGTAAAATAATGATTAACGCTATTAATTGAATTGAACAAACGATTAACATAACCCTTTGTTCACTGTCTGCTTTTTTTATATCTTCGATAATAAGATCTATAAATTTAAGCATCTTCAAAATTCCTAATTATATCAATTAGTTTTTGATCAATAACTTTATCAAACGAATTTAATAAATCTTTATCAAAGCAACGACCACCAGATCCACATTGAAAAGACTCAACATCAAAATCAAAATGTTTTTTGGCTTCTTCATAGTGTTCATAATATGAAGTATCATGACCAGGATAGTCACCATCTTGATCATCAATACAATCACTGGCAAAATCTTCAAGACCTTTGTCTGTATTGCCAATTGCAACAGCATCAACCCAAATATCTCGGTAATATTCTATTGCATTATTAACATTGTTTAAATCTTCAACCTCAATTCTGGTTAAAGGTCTTAAACTAAAACCTGTTGCACCTTTAAAGCCATCTTGATAATCAAATGTATCGTTTAAAAAATATATTTGATTATCTTTAATGCCAACTGGTTTATTATAAATAGTTTCTATTCTATTTCTTACAGTTTCATTCATTTTAAATAAGCTCCTTGTCTAAAATGTTTTTTAGCGACCTTGATTGTAAAATCTTCGGTCCAATCAGCTGGATAATTTACACCAGCTGCGCTTGGTAATTTTTTACCATCTATAAAAACTCTACGACCTAAAAAAGAAACTAAACCCTTAATTTTATGGCCGTAGATGTTAACTATGGTAATGGTCATTATTGATCACCATCATTGATAATATTTTTTAATCTATCAATAATCAAAGATGCAACGCTTTCATTCGTTGCACCTGGAACAGACAACAATACTTCTTTATGTCGTCTTATGTATACTGACAGATTAAAATCAATCTTTGATAATTCATCAAGTTTTTGCATATTAGTCATAAATATACTCCTTTATAATACAATATATTATATATACTAAAATATTATATAAACAAAATAAAATATGACAGGTAGACCGAAAAAAAAAATACAATGCCAGGCCAGGCGAAAATATGATGGTCAACAGTGCCAGGCAAAAGGTATATTGACAAAAAAAGGAAGTTATATTTGCCGATTGCATGGAGGAAAAAGCACAGGGCCAAAAACAATAAATGGCAAAATAAAAAGTTTAATGAAGTTAAAACAATTTAAGGAAAAGACATATGAAGAAATCGCAGAATATATTAAAAAAAATACACGAACAACTACAGCTGGGCCATTCATTGACAAGCATTTGTAGAGCCAAAGATATGCCAAATGTAAGCACTGTTTACGCCTGGATGAATGAAGATCCAGAGTTAAAAAAATTAATATTAGAAAATCGAAGAATTGGCGCTATGACCTGGCTTGATAAAATGCAAGATCTTCTTGAAAGTGATGTTGAGCCACAACAAGTTCAATGGGCCAGGGAAAAGTTACACCATGCCAGGTGGATGGCTTCAAAGCTGGTTACTGTATTTAATGACAAGATTGTCCAGGAGAATATAGGAGAGCCACAAATAAAAATTGTGTGGGATGATGGCTATTCGGAACACAAAGCCGATGACCTCGCACACACGTTAAGAAGTACGGACAAGGTTGACGATACAAAACATAACAAACCGAATGACAAAAGCAAAATAAACTAAATAATATTTAGATGTTTGCACTGTCCTGGTAACAGTACAATATTGTAAATACGATTATAAATAATTATTTTTGTATATATGTTTTGCGTATAGCAACCATTTTGTAGTGCCAGGATTGTATATTATGATGGGAGAAAAAGATACTCACGAACACATAGCCATGATTATGTGCGATGAAAAAACTAACAAAGTTATTATAGAAATAGATCGTTTTGATAACAAAGAGGATGCATTGAGTTTTGCAAAATTTATAGTGGCTGCCCTTGATTTAAAATTAATAGGCCCAAAAAGTATTGGAGAAACAACACATTGAAGATTATAAAAATACCATATACGCCTAGACCACAACAGCGTATGCTGCATGAAAAGCTGTCAAAATACCGATTTTCAGTAATCGTAATGCACAGAAGAGCAGGTAAAACCGTATGGGCCATCAATCATCTAATAAAACTTGCCTTAACTAGTGGTAAAAAGAACTTTAGAGGTGCTTTTTTTAGCCCTACAAGAGTACAAAGTAAGTTAATAGGGTGGGATTACCTAAAAGAGTTTTCTAGGGTAATACCAGGCATGAAATACAACGAAACAGAGTTACGAGCAGACTTTCCAAATGGTGCAAGAATAACCTTGTTCGGAGCAGAAAATCCAGATGCTAGTCGTGGACAATTTTTTGACCAGGTTGTTTGTGATGAATACGCACAGATGGATGCAAGAATGTTTGCAGAAATCATAAGACCAGCTATTGCAGATCGTCTTGGATCATGTACGTTTATTGGTACACCAGCTGGTATGGGAAATAATTTTTATGATTTGTTTGAAGAAGCAAAATCATTACCAGATTGGTATACTTGTGTATTCAAAGCAAGTGAAACAGGATTAGTAGCACCAGAAGAACTAGAATCAGCTAGAAAACTGATGACAGAGGATCAGTATGCACAAGAATTTGAGTGTTCCTGGACAGCAAATATATCTGGATCTATCTACGGAAAAATAATACAAAAAATGGAAGAGGATAATCAAATATCAAACTTTCCATATGATCCTGGATACCCTGTAGATTGCTATTTTGATCTTGGTATAAGTGACAAAACTGTAATTTTGTTTACACAACAGATTGGTCGTGCCTTAATTGTCATAAATTGTTACGCAGATAGCAATAAAAGTCTTGACTACTACGCCAACTTTATACGAAAAACAGATTATAATATCCGTAATTATGTCTTTCCACATGATATAGAACAAAGAGAACTTTCTACAGGACATAGTAGAAAAGAATACGCTTATTCTATGGGTATGTCGCCAATAAAAGTTTGTCCAAAATTGTCACTAGAAGATGGTATACACGCTGGTCAAATATTACTAGCAAAAACTTATATTGATAGACAGAAGTGTAAAGAATTTTTAGACGCTATGAAATGGTATCATAGAAAATGGATAGATAAATCAAGAATTTTCTCCAAACCTGTGCATGATCACAGTAGTCATTATGCTGATGCTTGGAGAACTTGCGCAGTTGCAATACAAGAACTAGATTTTAATGAAAATAAAAAACTAAATAAGTTTGCAATAGGCACAAACTATAACCCTCTGGGAGAAAGGATGTAAAATGGGATTTTTAAGACCAAAACCACCACAGTTACCACCGATGATACCAGCTCCACCTAAACCTCCTGTAGCAATTACAGAAGATTTACCAGCTGATACAAAAAAAGATATAATGGATAAAATTAAAAAAAAATCTTCTGGGTATACTGATACTATTTTAACTAGTATGCGTGGTGATGAAACAGAAGCTGATACAAAAAGAAAAACTTTATTAGGTGCGTAATGGGTGCAAGTACAGGCAGAAGTAACAGAAGTTCTAACAATAATAATAGCAGTAGCAATAATAACAATAATGTTAGTACAGAAGTTAAAAAAGCAAAAAAAGCTGTAAAAAAAGCTTTAGGCATAACTGCTACAAGAGGTGGTTATATTGCAAGTAAAGCACAAAACCCTATTAGGTATGGTGGTGAAGCTAGTAAAATTACAAATGAGTATTTAGTTTCTATAGGAGAGGCAAAAAGGACAGGTGGTGGAGGTTTTATGCTTACACCAAAAGGTTATGAAATAAAATATGGATCATATACTCCTGGTGCTGTTCAAGATCCAGGTGCTATGGGAACAGGTAATCCTGGTGGTGTAATGTCATCAGTACCTATATCAAAAAAAATGTTAGAAGAACAAAATAGAGTTAAATCAATAGCATTAGCTGGTGCATCTGTAATTAATCCTACAGCTAGTATTGTAAGTACACCACTTCGTATGGCTGCAAATACAGCTAGTGTTGATGCAAATAATCCACAAGCAGCTGTTGATGAATATTCAAGAATGTTTAGTGCAAAACAAAGAGGTCAACCATTTACAAGTAATAGAAATAATTTAGGTATGCTAAATCTTTCTAAAAATAATAATATAAAAGATAAGCTAGGATTATAATGAACATAAGTGAATTACAAAATCAATACTCTCAACTAAAAAACAAAAGACAAAACTGGGAAAGTCATTGGCAAGAAATAGCTGACTTTGTTTTACCAAGAAAAGCTGATGTAAACATTGACAGAACAGAGGGAGATAAAAGAACAAATAGAATATTTGATGGTACTGCCCTACATGCTTCTGAATTATTATCATCATCACTACATGGTATGCTTACAAATGCAGCTACTCCTTGGTTTAGTATGCGTTTTAAAGATGACAATCTAGCCATGGATGAGGAAAGTAGAGAGTGGCTAGAAGCAAGTACAAGACAAATGTATATTGCTCTTAACAGATCTAATTTTCAACAAGAAATACATGAGCTGTATGTAGATCTAGTAGTTTTTGGCACAGCTTGTATGATGATAGAAGAAGATGACGAAAAACTTATTAGGTTTTCTACAAGACACATAAAAGAAATTTACATAGCAGAAAATGACAAAGGGTTTGTAGACACAATACATAGATCTTTTAAAATGTCTGCAAGATCTGCTGTAAAAAGATTCGGTGATGCAGTAGGTAAAAGAATTTTTGCCATAGCAGAAGAAAATCCTTACGATGAAATAGAGTTACATCATTGTGTAAAACCAAATGATCAATTTAATCCTTATAAAATGGATAACAAATCTATGGCATTTGTATCTGTTTACTATGATAACGAGGATGGACACATAATAAGTATTTCTGGTTTTGAAGAGTTTCCATTTGTTATACCAAGATGGCTAAAGTCATCTGCTGAAAGCTGGGGTAGGTCACCATCAATGATAGCTTTGCCAGATATAAAAATGCTAAATAAAATGGCAGAAACAACAATCAAAGCAGCACAAAAAATGGTAGATCCACCTTTGCTTGTACCAGATGATAGTTTTGTTTTACCTGTAAGAACACAACCAGGAGGACTAAATTATTATAGATCTGGAAGTAGAGATAGAATAGAGCCACTAAACATAGGTGCAAATACACCTGTTGGTATAAATTTAGAAGAACAAAGAAGAGGTGCTATACGCCAGGCATATTATGTCGATCAGTTTCTTATGCAACAAGATGTGCGTATGACAGCAACAGAAGTTATGCAACGTAATGAAGAAAAAATGCGTTTGTTGGCTCCTGTTTTGGGAAGGATGCAATCTGAAATGTTGCAACCACTTATAACAAGATGTTTCAATATATTACTTCGTAAAAAAATGTTACCTGTACCACCAGAGAGTCTACAAGGACAAACAATAGACATAGAATATGTTTCTCCATTGGCTAGGTCACAAAGAACTGGTGAGATACAAGCTATATTACGATCATTAGAAATTATTGCACCACTTGGTCAATCAATGCCAGTTATGGATTACATTGACTCAGATAAACTGGTACAACATATTACTGATGTTTTAGGTGTACCTAAAAAAGTTTTACGTTCTGGACAAGAAGTAGAACAAATTAGAGCAGAAAAAGCACAAGCGATGCAAGAACAAGCTGAGATACAACAAGCTCAACAACTTGCACAAGCTGGTGGTGCAGCAGCACCATTATTAAAAGCAATAAATGAGTAAAAAACAAGAAGAAATACTAAAAGAAATTAAACAAGCATATATGATAACCTTTTCTTCTAAAGAGGGTAAACTTGTATTAGAGGATTTAGAAAAAAGAACTGGTGTACACAACACTACTTTTGACAAAGATCCTTATGTAAGTGCTAATTTAGAGGGTATGAGAGCTGTAACTTTATTTATAAAACAAATGTTAAAGGAGAAAAAATGACAGATGAACAGGCAACTGTTGTAGAACAACAGTCTGAACAAACTGCAACAGAAACTCAAACTGATACACAACCACAAAATTTTGTATCAACTTTACCAGAAGATTTGCAAGGTGAAGCATCCTTACAAAGTTTCCAGGATGTAGGACAACTTGCAAAAAGCTATGTACATTCACAAAGAATGATTGGCCAAGACAAAATTGCTATACCAGGTAAAAATGCAACAGAAGAAGATTGGAAACAAGTTTATCAAAAACTTGGTGTGCCAGAATCTGCTGATAAATATGACGTAAAATATACTGTGCAAGAGGGTGCAAGTGATCAACCTGTAAAAGATTTTTTAGGTCATGCACATAAGATGGGTTTGTTACCACATCAAGCACAAGGTATTTTAGATTATTATACGCAACTTGAAACAACTGGTAGAGAAGAAATAAATAAACAAAATGCATTGAGCTTACAAAACGCACAAGAACAATTAAGAAAAGATTTTGGTTTAGCTTACGACAAAGAAGTCGGTAAAGCTAATACAATGTTTAATAAATTTTTTCAGAATGAATTAAAAGATGTTACTCTTGCAGATGGAAGTAATATTTTAAATCATCCAGGTTTTGTAAAATCATTGGCAAAACTATCTAATAGTTTTACAGAAGATAATATTAGTGGTGGACAAGATGAGGGTGGTGCTATGACACCAGATCAAGCAGAAAAAGAAATTAATAAAATTCTTGCTGATCCAAATGGGCCATACTGGAACAAAAAACACCCAAATCACGAAACTGCTGTTAATGAGGTTTTCCAGCTTCAGAACATGAAGATGGGAATAGAATCCGAATAAGCTATACGCCTCGGTTGACAATCTGAAAGAAGATAGACTATCAGTCTTTAAATGAAGATAGATCCCTCATGTGAGGACAAATCAATCAAGCATTAACAAAACTTAACTTATAGGAGATTAGTATGTCTAATCAAATTACTACAGCATTTGTAGAACAGTATAGTCGTAATGTGACTATGCTTTCTCAACAAATGGGATCAAAGTTGAGGGATACAGTTGACCAGGAGTCTATTGTTGGAAAAAATGCTTTCTTTGAACAAATCGGTGTAACCGCTGCTCAAAAGAAACTATCCAGACATTCGGATACTCCACAACTTGATACACCTCACGACAGGCGTAGAGTAAGTCTTGATGACTATGAGTGGGCTGATTTAATTGACGATGTTGATAAAATCAGAATGCTTATTGATCCAACAAGCTCTTATGCAAAAGCAGCAGCAGCTGCTATGGGTAGAAGTATGGATGATGTAATTATTACAGCATTTAATGCATCTGCTGACACAGGAGTTACAGGTGGTACATCTGTAGCGTTACCAAGCACATCTAAATTTGCTACATCAAACCAATCAGATGGTTTAACTTTAGCTAAATTAAGAGAAGCAAAGAAATTTTTTGACTCAAACGATGTTGATCCATCTTTAAAAAGATACATCGTATGTGGCGCTCAACAAATTTCTGATTTGTTAGGTGACAGCACAGTTACTTCTGCTGACTTCAACACTGTACGAGCTTTAGTACAAGGTGAAATTGATACTTTCCTTGGTTTTCAATTTGTAACATCAACAAGATTACCTTTTGATGCAACAAATACTGATGATAGATTATGTTTCGCTTATACTGAAGATGCAATTAAACTTGCTATTGGTAAAGATGTTCAAGCTAAAATTAGCGAAAGAGCAGATAAATCTTATAGTACGCAGGTTTATTACTGCATGAGCATTGGTGCAACTCGTATGGAAGAAAAAAAGGTATTTCAGATACCTTGTAACGAGTAATAGGAGATAGAAAATGGCAAGTGTAAAAGGCGTAAATATTACAAATCTTGATTCTACTCCTAGCGTAAAAGCAAGTAGCGAACAAGTAGGTGGCAAAATCAGAGTGTTTCACGACACTTTTGAAGCGTCATCTTTAGCTAGTGGTAGTGATATTACTATGGCAAGACTTCCAGCTTTCGCAACAATACATGATGTTGTTGTAAAGTGTGATGCTTTAGGTGGATCTGTAACTTTAAAGGTTGGAGATTCTGGTGATGACGATAGATATATCGGTGTTACAGGCACATGGAATGTTGCTGGACAGAGCCAAAGCATGTTAGCTGGATCGTCAACAGGCGCGCCAGTGGCTGCTATGACTGGTATAGCTCATAGAACTACTGCAACAACTGATATATTAATCACAACTGGTGGTGCTAGTGCAACTGGTACTATCGCAATGTGGGTATATTATTCAGTAGAATAATTAACTTAGGGGGGGTTTTTACCCCCCTTTTTAACAGGAGAAAAATTATGGCAAAAAAAGGATTATATTACAACATAAACCAACGTAAGAAAAAAGGTATATCAAGACCAAAGAGCAAATCAACAATCACACCAAAAGCATATGCAAATATGAAAGCTGGTTTTCCTAAAAAGAAAAAGAGAGGTTAATTATGCCAGGAAAAATGATGAAAAAGAAAATGATGAAAAAAGGTGATTTGAACAAAGATGGCAAGATGAGTAGCTACGAAAAGAAAAGATCGGCAGCTATTCAGAAAGCTATGAAAAAAAGAAAAAAGTAAATGGTCGCAAAGCGATTTCAAAATAAAACTGGTGGTTTAAATGAAGCTGGTAGAAAAAAATTTGGAGTTAAAAGGCCATTATCAAAGGGAAAGTCTGGTCGTAGAATTTCATTTGCTGCCAGATTTTCTGGTATAAAAGGGCCGATGAAAGACAAAAAAGGTCGCCCCACGAGATTGGCACTGGCCCTTAAAAAATGGGGATTTTCCAGCCGTTCAGAAGCCAGAGCTTTTGCAAATAAAAATAAAAGGACATAAATGAGTAGTGTAGTAGATATATGTAATTCAGCATTAAACATGCTGGGAGCTAACAATATTATTTCTTTGACAGAAGATAGTAAAAACGCAAGATTAATGAATCAAAGATATGAATCTGTGCGTGATAGTATTTTTAGATCACATGCATGGAATTGTTTGATAAAAAGAGTAGAGCTTTCAGCTGACACAAGTACGCCTACGCATGAGTATGCTAAACAATATACATTACCAGCTGATTGTATTAGAGTTTTAAAAGTTGGTGGCCACCACAATGGATCATCAAGTGATTTAGATGCTGGACAAAAATTTAAAATAGAGGGTAGAAAATTACTTACTGACGAAACAAAAATATTTTTAATTTACATAGCAAAAATAACTGATGTAAATTTATATGATTCATTACTTATTGAAAGTATTTCAGCAAAATTAGCAGCTGAACTTTGTTATGCAATTACAGCATCAACATCTTTAGCTGGACAAATGGTTGCTTTGTATGATGAAAAATTAAGAGAAGCAAGACATGTAGATGCTACAGAGGGTACACCAGACGATTTAGATGCAAGTACATTTATAAATGCGAGGTTGTAGTGGCTAAACAAACAATAGCTTTTACAAATTTCACAGCTGGTGAACTATCACCAAGATTAGATGGCAGAACAGATGTAGGTAAATATTTTAACGGATGTAAAACACTAGAAAATATGGTTGTACATCCACATGGTGCAGCAACACGCAGACCTGGTACAAAGTTTGTACACGAAGTAAAAACAAGTAGTGAAAAAACAAGACTAATACCATTTGAGTTTTCAACAACACAAACTTACATAATGGAATTTGGTAATCAATATATTCGTTTTTATAAAGACCAGGGGATCATAACTTTAACAGACAAAACAATATCAGCTATAACAAAAGCAAATCCAGGTGTAGTAACAGCAACATCACATGGTTACACTAATGGTGATCATATTATAATAACTTCTGTTGGTGGCATGACAGAAGTAAATGGTAAAACATTTAAAGTTGCTAATGTTACAACAAACACTTTTGAGTTACAAAATGTTGATGGTCAAAATGTAGATACATCAAGTTTTACGACTTACACATCTGGTGGTGTTGCTAATAAAATTTATGAAATAGCAAGTCCATATCCTACAGCTGATTTATTTGACATAAAATTTGCACAAAGTGCTGACATTATGTACATTGTACATCCAAGCCATGCTATAAGAAAACTATCAAGAACAGGTCACACATCCTGGACATTAAATACGATTTCAATAACTGGCAGTCCTAGTCCAGCTTTAAATACTGGAACTGGTAAGTTTCCAAGCTGTGTAACATTTTTTGAACAGCGATTAGTTTTTGCTGGAACAGCTGATAATCCACAAACATTATTTTTTAGTAAAAGTGCAGACTTAGAAAATTTTACGACAGGATCTAATGCAAGTGATGCTATGATATATTCTATTGCAAGTAACAAAGTAAATGCAATTAGATATTTATCTGCACAAAGATCATTACTTGTTGGTACAGTAGGTGGTGAATTTGTTGTAAGTGCATCTGGTACAACATCACCTATAACACCTACAAACATACAAATACAAAGACAATCAAGTTATGGATCTGCTAATGTAGACGCTGTACAAATAGAAAATGTAACAATGTTTTTACAAAGAGCAAAAAGAAAAATTAGAGAACTTACATACAATCTTAATATAGATCAGTACCAAGCTACTGATTTAACATTATTAGCAGAACACATTACAGATGGTGGTATAAATGAAATGGCATACCAACAAGAGCCAGATAGTATTTTGTGGTGTGTAAGAAATGATGGTACTCTACTTGGTTTTACATATGCAAGAGCAGAATCAGTTACAGGATGGCACAGACATATTATGGGTGGTAGTTTTAGTAGTGGTAATGCTGTTGTTGAAAGTGTTGCATCAGTACCTACAGATCTTAATGAAGATGAGTTTTTTGTTATTGTAAAAAGAACAATCAACGGAGCTACAAGAAGATATGTTGAACACCTTACTTTGTTTGATTATGGAACAGATCAAAAAGATGCTTTTTTTGTAGAT
>TARA_A100001201_G_scaffold75740_1_pt1 | contig 16600 bp, 11 predicted proteins | sample TARA_A100001201 | Tara Oceans TARA_A100001201 (sample SAMEA2619872) | marine metagenome | biome: marine biome (ENVO:00000447); feature: surface water layer (ENVO:00002042); material: "saline water (ENVO:00002010), including plankton (ENVO:xxxxxxxx)" | depth 5 m | reverse complement strand
TCAATGTGTTTATTCTACTTCTTAAAGATGCTATATCTGCAGAATGGTTTCCTTGAATAAGGCCATTGTATGAACTTGTATGGTATCTAGCTTGATTAGTTGTACCCCCTTCTGCTTCATCTTGGAAAACTAAAAATACAACATTTGTTGCATCGCTTGGAAAATCATTATGACCATTTAAAAGAAAGTCATTTACATCACTATCAGAAAAAGCAGCCCAAGTTCTTTCGTTACTCCATGTACCTCCATCTGAATAAACTATCGTAACGTGGCTATCATAAGCGTCACTTCCGTTTGTGGCTGAATTTGTATTGCCACTAGATGCTGTACCCCCTGTTGCATATAAATCCTGTAAAACAGATTTTAAGGAATTTGTTCGCATAGCTTGTAATTCAGTTAATGTATTGTTCATAGAACCTGAGCCATCAAAGTAAATATATATATATGTTCCTGAAGAAATAGCAAGGGCTTGTGTAGTAACTCTTGCTACTTGAGAACAAGTACCACCTCTAGTCACCTTATAAGTAAATTCATCAGTTAGAGCATTACCTGCTGTGTGGGTGTATGTTATGCTTGTCGTAGGGCTTCCGCTCACAATAGTTGCTGTACCATTGGTAGGAGGAGTTTCAATGGTTAATGTGTATGCACTTGGTAATGTATCATTATTAACTACATTAATAATAGAGCTTCCCCCATTAGATATACCTGTTATAGAGTCATCTACTAGAACAGGTAGTTGGTCTCTATAGTCATACACTAAATATAAGTTTTCACTAGTTGAACTTCTGTTGAAGGTAAACTGAAGTGTATTTTCTTCTTGTGATGAGGTTTCTGTTTGTGTAGTATTGCCAGTAAAATTAGCATTTGTAAGTATATCAGCTGCTGTTGGATTTACAGCTGCAGTAACCCAATATCCTAAATCATTACATGGGTTGAAATCTCCTGTATGTACACCTGCAAGTTTTAAAGAGGAAATTGTAACGGTATCACCATTATCTGGAATATTTGTGCTTCCCATAGGGCCGCTGAAGGTTTCAAATCTAGTTACAGTATCTACATCAAATGTATCTAAAGCTTCATTAAATACGTTTGCGCTTGAATTTTTAAACCTGTTTACTATTGTTTGATTAGACTTATAAGCGTCGTTCACAACAAGTATTGTCACGCTCATCGTCTCAGGAACAGGACACTGATTATGTATTGAAACAACCGACGCCGACGGATTACTTGAGTCGTTTGTCGTAATTACAGTGATTGATGCTGTGTCATCGTCTAAAGGATTTGCTGAAAAAGTTACGTTTCCAGAACCTGAAACTGTAGTTGTTGTTGTTGTACCATTATAATCTACCGATACATCTACAGAACCACCTGTAATTGTCAAGGCTATAGTGTGTGTTCCAGAAGTTTCTCCTATATTCAGAACGTATGAGAACCCAAGAGTTTTAGAAACTCTAACATCTAATTGTGAATTACATGTTGTTACAGGTATAATAGGTGTTTTTACAGATTCTCCTGGTGTAATTACATACTGATTGTTTCTTGGGTCATATCCTCCTGGATTAAAATTATTTCTGTTTGCATATAAATTCTCTTTGAAATACGATTTCATACCTTGTGCTGATATAGGTGTAATTCCGTTTTGTCCTAAACGAAGAACAGCGCCTCTAAATGGGTCAGCGAAGTACAAACTATTTTCATAAGCGGCAAAACTTTCTGGACTCTTGCCTATACCATATTCTCCAGTGAAAGGCACATCCTGGCCTAATACCTGCTCAACTCTGGTTAAACTACCTGTGCCATCTGGCTGATTAATAACTCCTTTACCAAATAAAACTCTAGATACTCTGTCTTCTTGGAAAACTATAACATCATCCTCTCTTGAATAAACTCTTTGAACAGAACCAAACTTCATATCCATAAACTTTGTTATACCTCTACTAGCATTAAACTCATTTAAGCTATTGTAATTACTGTTTTCATTAAAAGAGCCGCTGTATATAAGCTTATTCGTGCTATTTAAAGCCTCGTAGCCTTCTAATAAATTTATGTTAGGTCTTGTGTCCAAATCCATAAAAGGAGTGAATCTATCATCTCTAATAGATATACTTTCGACACCATTAGCAAAGGAGAAACAATTACCAAAATTAAGTTTTACTATAGCTGGTTGTGAACTGCCTTGATTTTGCTCTGAACCTTGATGAAATCCACTTTCTATTCTAAATGTTTCATCTGTTTCATAATATACTTCGCTATTAAGCTCTTGTGGGTCTGTTTCAAACACAATGACTCCATTTAAAAGGATTATATCAATTTTACAGTTTAAAGTATTTCTTTCAAGAAAAGCTGCAGTTTCAGATGGTTCGATTCGCATTGTCCATCTAGTTTTATTGGCATCGTTAGCATTACCAGTGTCTTTGTATAAATAAAATGTAAACTCCTCGTTCTCATTGTTTTGAGATGGGACAGTAAATTGATTGACATTTTGTGTTACACCGCCACTAGTTGTTATAGTAACCTGTGTTTTAGCCCAGTTTGTTTCTGCATCAGCCCAAAGCTCAAAAGCATTCACAGTTGCTGTGGATTCATAATCATTTTCTACTGTAAAACCTTTTTCATAATTGAAAGATGGGTCTGCATTGAAACCATTTAAAGACCAATCAATATCTATCCTACTTCCTGTGCTCAACTTTAAATCATTGTAAGCAGTTCCTGCTGCGTTGATTCTTTGTAAAAACCCAAAAGTAGAATCATCTTGGTTTGAATTTGATAGTATTGCATAATTACGAGGTAAAGAAGGTAAGAAAACCTTTGTTCTTCTTGTCTTTTTACCTCTACTTTTGTGGTCAGTTTGGTCGTAAGAAATAAAATTGTTTGGGTCAAAATCCATACTAAATTTAGATGGTTTTATCTTCATGTGTAACCCAGCCTTTTCTACTATAGGCTCTCCTGAGCCATCAGTATTACCCTCAATCCACGATTGCCCAGCTGTAAGCTCATCTGTTGCTTTTTTATCTACAACCTCTAAAACTTTGCATTTTACTTCTTCTCCTAGAGCTCCATCGTCATCTCTTTTAACTAAAAGCATGGTTCCAGGCTCTACTTTTCCTATATTATTACCTTCTAATGAAATCCATCTGTAAACTCCATCTTCGTAAAAAATTGTTCCAAATAAATTGTAATAAACTTCTTTATTTGTTTTTACAAAAAACTTATATCTATTAGCCCAAAAAGGCGGCCTACTGTTGATTGTTATTTTTGCTCTATTTTGCTTCATTGAGTTACCAACTGGAACAAATATTTCAGAAGTTGACGTAACGCTTTCTTTTGGTAATAAAACTGAAGTATATCTTCCAAACTCATCTAAATATGTAATACCAAACTCAAAACTTCTATTACTTTTCAACGACAAAGTAGAGCCCAATGCTGCAAATGAAGCAACTGTTGTGCTTTGAAATGTAAACTGGTTTTCTCTAATCAACTGAAATCCTGGGTTTGTGTTATCAGTGTTATCAGCTGGTGTTGTGTCTATAGTAAATGTAATTTTTGGAGCTTTTAAAACGATACTGGTAGTCGAAGATGATACTAGAGTAAACTCTCCAAATTCAGTGGATAAAAGATTCGTTGGGTTTGTAACAGTCGCTTGAGCAGCAAAATTTGAATTTAGTGACTGCAAGAAAATTGCAAAATCATCTGAATTTACAAAGGCATTTACACCAGAATAAGTAGCTGTAAGAACTGCTCCTGCTGCAAAACTAGCACTACCATTTCCAAAAGCAGCAGATAAATACGTATCTTCAGGTGATGTTAAATCTACTCCAAAAACTAACTCACTATTTACCTCGAAAATAATATTACTTACATCTATTGTTATATTTTGGTTGTTGTTACTTAGTGTTGTTGTAAGTTGAGTTGCATCAATATCCTTCGATTCTAATTCAACATTATAATCTATTTTTATTGGTGGAGTTTTGTCATCATTCGTTTGCCTCAAATCATATTGAGAAGTTGTATTTCCAAAAATCAACCTATCTTTTATAAAATCTTGAGTTTTTGCAGTTAAAGGAACGTCATCAAATATTCTAAACAACTCATCACCTGGTAAAGCTTTAAATATTTTTTTGTTGGTAAATTGATATGTCTTAGTCATATCATCTCCAAAATCACTATCTGCTTTATTTATGCTTTCAATTACATAAACGGTATTTTGTTTAGCAAACTTAAAACATAAGTCAATATCTGTAACTCTTTTATCTCCTGTGTTATATTGTATGTTGTAACCATTGTAAAGGTTTACCATTCCTTTGTTTTCCATGGTTCCAAAGTCAAGTTTGAATGGTGATGGATGAAATTGATAGTTTGTAAAAGATGATAACGCTGAATATTGACCGTCCAAGTACTTGTACCTGTAGGCGAAAGCAAAAAAGTTTTCTTTTATCGAATTTTCTGTTTTATCATTAGTAAAAAAAGGAGTAACTTTTGGAGCTTCAAATGGTGGCTTTCTTATCAAAGAAATATCATCTTCTTCAAACCCATTTGGCCCATAAGATATAGCTCTTTCGATATTCACTAGTTTTGGTGAGTTTAAACCGTCTGTAAACAATAATATATTTTCTTTCTTACTTACATTATATATTACGTTACCATATACTTTGTGCATCACATCAAACTTCAATACGTTTGTAGCTGCCGCTCTTGTATCCTCTAATATTGTTCTTTGAAAATTACTTTGTGTATCGTACTCGAAAACATAACTATGTCCAACATTGTTTACAACAAACCAATAAATTCTCTCTGTGGATTCGTCAGTAACACAACCTATAACTCTAGGAGAACCTGTAACACTTATGTTGCTTAGTTGTGTGTTTCCTTCTGTAGATTGGATTGCTCCTGCGTCACCATCTGCGCTATTTACAACTCTGACATTTAAAGCGTCAATGTACTCTCCCTTTGGTACTATTCTTTCGTCGAAATCTTTATTCATTCGACCTGCGGAAAATATATTTTTTATCTTCATGCTACTTTATCCACTTATTTTTACCCTTCAATAACTGGGTTAGTTCTCCAAGCTTTATAGAGTTGAGCCTTATCTTCGCGTTTCTAAGTGATGCTGAGGCTTGTTTTTGAGCTCTCCTTACAACAAACTCCTGAACTCCAAATTTACCTTTTAATATTGTGGAAACAAGGTAATCATACATAAAAGTTTCTGCAAGTTTGTGTATTTTTATTTCGCTTTCAGCATAACCATATAATCCATCTGAAACATATTCAATGACTATATTTTTACCTTTTAAATTTGAGCTAAATAAAACAAATCCTTGGTCTTTATCTATCAGATAGCTACCATTACCATTTGTCGTAGCTGGGTCTAAACCATATCTACCTCCAGCATGCTCTCTTGTCGGCTTATCTACATCGCCCTCTGTTCCTTCTCTCCAGTTTTCTTCTACTACAGGCGTACCTCTCAAAGCATTATCATTGTTATCAAACAAAATGTTCTTGTGAACAGTACCGTCTTGTAAATATGATTTTGGTGTTGAGGAGTTAAAATTTTGATTTATAGTAAATATCATCCCATCTTCACTTACATACCCAACCTTCACTAAACTAACAAAGTCGTGTGGTAGTGGTATTTTAAGAGTATCAGGAACTTCAAGTTCAAACCCTTGTATCTCTCTTAGAGCATCATAATGAAGCTCCTGTATAGCTCTCTTTGCGTGGAATATAACTTCATATCTCTCTACTTTATTTATTAGTTTATCATCCCCAACATAGGTTAGTAAAAAATTATTTATAATATCCTCTAGTAACATATACTGATAAGTCCCCCAATTGTCATAGGTTGGATTATCACCACTGTTAGTGTAATACTCTCTTTGTGTTATTGATTGTCCTATTGTCGGCATAATTATGAATTATCTAATTGTACTTCTTGTTGCTCCTTACCCTGCATAACAGTTACAACATCAGCCTCTCTTATTGCCAAACCAGCGTATCCACAAATTTTAATAACTAAATCTATCTCATGCGCTTCTGATATTTCAAAAGGCGTACTTGTTGTTGAATTATAAACAGGGTCTCCTTGTATAGTGTTATACCCCCATATTGGGTCATTTGGCTTCCTGATATAATTCATCATCAGTGGTATTTCGCTACCTTGTGGTGTTGATGCTGTATAGTTTATACTAAGAGGTCTAGCATAGATTCTCGAATCTTGCTGGTAATATATAGGGTATGTTAATGATGGCGTATTTAAGTTGCTATCAATAATCATATCAAATTTTACTTTCGGTATTTCTTCTAATACTTTTCCGTTATATGTTATATTGATTAATCTGTAAAAATTATTTGGAAGGTTAAAATAATCTCTAGCTTCTCCGACACTCGCAACACCTCCGTCTTGTACGTCGTTATAAGTGAGTGTTGCTGAGGTTGAAAAAACATCAATTTTATTTCGAGTTTGTGCTACTATATCTCCATAACCTAATGCTCTTTTTCTTGTATTTTGAAGTTGCGTTTGTCTCGCATAATCTCCAAAATATGATTCAAATATTTCTAGTTGAGCTAATTTAGCATATTGATTATACTCTAGTGGTGATATATACCCTCTATTATCTTTATTTAATAAAAACAATACTGTGTTTCTTACGCTGTTAATCATGAGTATATTTTTTACAAAAATAATAAAAAAAGGGGCTCAATAAATGAGACCCCTCTTTACCCTTTCACGGTTTCTTCTAGTTTTATAACTTATTGGTAATGTTTTGCATTACATCTAAACCTTCGTCTGTCTTAAAAAACAAAGCTAAAGCTGAATATACGTTCTCTCCAAAAGGAGCTACCATAACTGTTTTGTTTTTTTCTCCAGCCCAAACTACTGTTCTTTGGTCTCCTTTTAAAATTAGAACACCTTCCTCTATAGCTCTAACTGCTAGGTTTCTTAACTTAAGATTTTCATCATTCAATAAATTATTAAACTCGACAGGGTTATTTCTAGCATAGATAATCATATCTCTCCTTAACTCTGAAGATGTTAAATTGCTAACCCCTGACTTCATAACTACTCTTGCGATAGCTTCTAAGTCACTAATATCCAAGTCTTTTGCTGCTACTTGAGCATCTAGAGAAGATGTTAAATCTTGTACTTGTTTGTTTGCGTCTTTTTCAGCATCAAACTCATAAAACTTTTGATTAAAATCTGGATGTAAATATAAAAACTTAACAAGATTTGAATTATGTTCTTGCACCATTAATTTACCATCTTCAAAGATTATTGGTTCAACTGTAGCCAAGCCATCTTGCTCATCCACAAAAGGACTTGTTTGATTAGTAGCCCATCTAAGAGCTCTATTCATACTGCCGTCAAAATATAAAAGAGGTTTTGAGTTTGAATGTTTTACAGGTAACATAAACCTAAGTGGTCTTTTGTTTCCATGTAATAAAAATATTCTAGGTTTGATATCTAGATTTGGGAAGACTTTATCATACCCATACGTTGTTTTACTTTTTGCTTTTGTCATTTTATTAAAATTAAATTAAATTAAAAAGAGAATAGGGAGCCGAAGCTCCCCTATCTCAATAAATATTACTGCATTAAGATGAAGTTATTTGCCCCCATCGTAACAAGACATCTCTCTGATAAGAAGTGTACTTGCATTGCATCTAAGTCACTGCTCATACCAGCAGAACCAGCAGAACCTGTTACCCAGTTTTTATACTTTCTGTCTTCAGATGCAGATTGTCTGTATCTTACGTGTAAGAAAGGTCTCTGAGCGTTTTGTCCAAGTACTTGGTCATAAACTGTCATAGTACCAGCAGGTACAATAATACCATCAACACCACCAATGTTACCTCTTGTAGAAGCATCATTTAGGTATTTCCAGTCACTCTTATAAAAGTCATATCCAATTCTAAATCCAGAGAATCCAAGATTTAATGCCATGTCTTCATCATTGTCAAATAAACCATAAGAAGCTCCTGAAGAACCAAAGTTGTTCTGAGCTGCTAATACTTTATCAATGTCGAATCCTGTTCCTCTATTGACGAACATTACATTCTCTTGAATTGCACCTTCTTTGTCTAAAACTTTTGCAATATCTTCTAAGTCTAATCTAGCGTCGATTGTACCAGAAGTTACATTACCATTGTTTTCTACTTCATAGAAAAGACCTTTAGTACCTTTGAATCCAGCTGATGCAGCAGCAGAACCATCCGCAGCAGGAACACCTTCAACCATAGCTAATTCCATATAGTCTTCGAATCTTAATCTACTTTCATGCTCTGATTTCAAATACCAAAGGTATCCAGAAGCACCGTTTTCAGTTGTTACCTCAACCCAACCAATGTGAGCTAATTCAGAACCAGAAACTTCATACTTCTCTTTTAAGATGATAGGATTGTTTTCCTTCGCTGCAAAATCTGCATCGTAAGAGCCATCCATACCATTTGTTCCTTTTTTGAATTCAGAACCATATACGAACATAGAAACTGCGTCAGAAGCTGAAAAGCCACCAACCGCAACTAATGTCGCTAAATTTAAACAAGCAACATCAACAGCGTCAGCAGCAGAAGCGTCAGTTACAATTGCGTGTAACGTAGGCCCTGTGCCATCAGTTTTCTTAATGATAATTGTTTGTCCATTTCTAAATTTGTGTGCAGTTACAGCTAAAGTGTTACCGTCTGTGACAGTACCTGTAGCTAAAATATGCAACCTTCCTTGCTCACTCCACTTTATTAAGTCTGAAGAACAAGGTAGCTCAGCGCTTACCATTCTTAAAAAAGAAGCTACAGAACGATTTCCATATTTTTCAAACTCCTTCTCATATAAGTCAGGTAAGTATTGTTGAGCAAACGTGTAATCACTACTCCCTAAGTAAGATTTCTGTAGTACAGATTTTACTGGAGCAGGCGTAAGCGAAGTAGAACCACCGACATTTGATATCGATGAACTACCGTCAAAATTAATACTTTGTGCCATTTTAAATAATTTTTAATGTTTATACTTATTTCCTAATTTTCAAACCACCGCTAAAATCATTAGAATCTTGTAAGACTCTAAATTTCGGCCCTGGTTTAGATGCTTCTACATTTGTTCGAACATTCATATCAACATTTTTGCCGTCTCTAACTACGTCGTTAACCGCATCTGCTTTGCCTTGCTCATAAAAGAACTTAGCGTAGCTTTCTGGGTTCATAGCCATTGAAAGCGCTGTATGATATTCTTTAGCTTTGACTAAATTTCCATCTTTATCTAAGTATTTTGAAATAAAATTACTTAGGTCAGATTGAGCATTTACTGTTTCTTCAATGTTTTTTGGTTTATAAAATAATTTTTTATCACCCATTTTAAATTCAAAACCTTTGAATTCATCGTTGAAATACGATTTCGTATTTTTAGTGAACAGCTCTCTACTCTTTTCTTCTTTAGCCTTAGCTCTAGTAGACTCATCACTATATTGCTTATAAAACTCTAAAGCTTTCTTATAATCTTCAGGAACATTCTCGGCACTTGACTCAAGAGGAGCATGGTATTTATCCTTTACATTACTAAAGTATTCTTTAGCTTTTCGCAATTCTTTTTTCATAGCTAGAATTTTACCTCGCTTTACATTTTCTTCATCATCTTTTTGATAGCCAAATTGTTGACCCATAAGATAATTTATGTCATCCGTTGAGTATTCTGGATTTACTTGCGCCATATAATGACCTATTAAATCTATGTCACTCATCTTTGAATAATCTTTTTGTGCAGCGACAAAGTCAGCCATACCTCTTTTCGTGTCGTTTTTGTACGCAAGGTATTTTTGAACTTCTTCTGGTAATTCTACCTTATCTTCTTTATTTGAAAGAACGTCTTTTAATTGAGCTTCATCCATATTATATGTGGATGATAAATACTCTTTTATAATTTTTTCTTTATCCGTGAGGTCTCTTTCTTCAGCCTTTACTTCTTCCTGTGTTTCTTCAGGTTTCTTTTCTTCTTCAGCTACTTCTTCTTTTACCTCTACGTTTTCTTCAGCCTCATCCTTAACTTCTTCCTTGACTTCTTTTTTGGATTTAGCTTCTTCTTCTTTTTTTGCTTGATGCTGCTCTTGAATTTCTTCAGGAGTTTTAGTCAAGTCTACTTTGAAGTCAACTTTTTCTTTATTTTCACTCATAGTTGATTAAATTAAATTATTACAAATTTATATAAAATTTTTACATGTTTTGGCCACCCTGTAGTTTAGTCAAAAGTGTTGCTAAACCGCCTTCTTCTTGCTTTGGTGACATCATAGCTTGTGGTGCTTGAGGTTCCATATTTTGCGGTTGTTCTTCAGGTATAGGCATTGGATTGTTATTATTACTAGGCATCATCATTGGTTTCTTGTCTTGTGCGCCAATTAGATTTAACCCTGCTGGCCCAAACATATTACCTTTAGATGTAAGTTGTTCTACTTTTGTTTTTTTCTTTGCAAAGTCTTTTGGTGGAAGATTTTGTTTTCTTTGCGAAATCATCTCACTTTGCTGAGTTGCTTGCATTTGAGTTCTTTTATCTTTTCTATCTTCTTTTGACGCTTCTCTTTTCTTGAGATTCTTAGAATCTACGTTTCTAAGCTGCATATCATACTCAAACTTTAACTTCATCATTTCTGCTTCTTTTTTCGCTTCTGCCTCCATTTTCTGCATATCAAGTTGCGCTTTTAATTGTAAAAGCTCCGCTTCACCTTTAGTTTTAATTTGTTCCTCCTGCATTCTACCTTGTGAAGCAGCTTGTGCTGATTGTTGATTAGCTTTAGCTTGCATCTGAATATTCATTTGCTGTTTCTTCATATCAGCTTTTTCTTTTCTACTTTTTCTAATTTTTAACAATTGGTTTGCTAAAGAGAAGTTTTTCACCTCTCTAACATCTATTGCGTCAGAAAAATCTATCATTTTTGCGGCTATAGCTTGTTGTAAGTTGTTTTCGAGAATTTGCTTTTCTTCTTCATCTGGCTCTAATTCAATATATATACCAAAGTCATGAAGATGCATGTTTTCCATTTCTGCTATAAGCTCCATATTATTCTTACCAATCATTCGTGTAAAGTCTTCAACAAAATCTGAATACATAAGTATATCGCTAATTCTGCAAGACATTGCTTCACACAATCTTTTTGTTAAGGATACACCTGAATATAACACATGTCTTGTGGCTGTGTTAGAATTTAGTGCAGCTAGTTTTTGTACACCAACCAATGCATTTTTATCAGGCATACTACCGTCTCTTGCCTCATTAATACCAGTTACAGAACGTATCATGTTTAATTGATAATTATACATAGTTATTAAGCTGTTGATTTTTGCATTAGAACCACTACTTGTCAATTCTTGTATAGGGACTCTAGCGTTATTAAATTCACCATCTTCAGTATAGCTTCTACCTATAACAGAACCTGTTTGGAAATACATAGATAAAGCTTCTGATGGATTATATGAAGCTCCATTACCTAAATCTACACTATTCAAACCATCTGCATCTATAAATACACCATCTGGTATCATTTTAGACACTACTTGTTGTAATTTTAAATGGACAAGCTGTATTTGGTCTGCAAAAGGTATCATTCTTTTTACTAAAGAATCAATATGTCCCTTATCCATTTTGATTGCATTAACTAAATATGGTGGTATCGTTTGTTGAAAAGCTGATTTTGGTCGAACCATGTTTGACATTAACTGCCATTTTAGTATTCGGTTTGTTCCTAAAACCATAACACCTTCATACCAAACATCTATTCTTCTTGCTACTCTATCAAATCTTGCCTGAGCTGTTGCTGGTGGATTAAAATCAGCACCTTTTTTTAGTGCTTTTTCACCACCATTCATAGTCTTTTTAACTTTATAAATAATTTCTTTATCAGTTTTGTAACAAAAATAAAGCAACGATACGTTTGATTTGTCTAAACCACTGTTGGTCTGTAGGTTTATTGTGCTTCTATAACCATCATGTCGTCCAGCAATTTTAGATATTTCTTCTATTTCTTCTTGTGTAAGGTTTGGATTTATTTTTTTTATTTCATTTATGTGCACAGATTTAACCTCTCCAAAGTAATAGCAATCTCTAAAGTTTGGGTCTTCTGTTTGTGAGTATACAAGATTTATAGGGTCTACATATTCTATTTTTACACCATCATGAACATCAAAGGAATGTTTTACCGCTGAAATACCTAACACAACATTATCTTCATCAACCCTTCTTTTAATCTCATCGTAGTTGTTTAGTTCTAATAAGGTGTTTATTGCTGTTTCTTGCGCTATTTCAACACCTTGCTTGAACCTTAGCTTCATGTATAGGTTTAATTCTTCATCTGACTGTGGAAGCATTTCTTCATCAAAGTTAAATGCATTCACCCCAGTTTTTTCTTTTAGCATATTAAGCATTGGTGCTGCAAGCATATCTGCTTTTACTTCTTGCTTGAAGTTTTGCCTTACGATACTAGAAAGTTCGTCAATTGCTTCTACATCTACTTTTAAAAGTCTATTAGAAATACCGTTTACAACTATATCAACGAACTTTGGTATTATAGGAACTGGTGTCCAGTCAAGATTAAGGTATGACAAATCACCATTGATAGCTAGTTCGTTTTTATACTTTTCTATTGGTTGTTTTCCACGTGCATACAATCTCCTTTTTAGATATTCGGAACGAACCTCTCCATAAGACGAACTACCATAGTCATTTGAGAACCATTCTGACTCAATTGCTTGGCCTACTCTTAGTCCGTACTCTAAAGATGCTTTTTGCTCATCAGGAGCGAATTGATTTGGGAAACCACCACCTCCACTATATTTGTTTTTATTCATATAAGTTATGATATAATTTTACTAACAAATCCCTTGTTGCTATACTTTGCAAAGTTAAGATTTATTTGATTATCTTTTTTGTCAACAACTTTTTGTTTAGAAAAGTTAGCCATAATGGCAAATCCTGAACTTACAGTGGCATCAAACCTAGTTCTATTGTTAATATCGTAGTTTGACCAATCCAAAAGAGTCCTATTAAAAAACATGGAACCGCAGTTTCCAAATTCCATATTATCTTCATCATTAATAACACCGATATGATTCTGAATATACGCTTCAATATACTCTGCATGCGCTGATATGACTGCTGAAGATGAAGGTATACCACCTAACTCTCTTTCTGCTTTAGATAAAACGTTCTTGTGTTTATCAGGCCTATTTAAAGAAAAAGCTCTGTACCCTCTTTCCTTCAGATAATATAAAAGCCTGGGTTTATTATTTTCAACCAATATTGGCATACCATAATAATGTAAAGCCATCAAAACGTCTTCATAAAATATTTCAGCTGTAGGGGGTCTAGATATATATTCTAGAAAAAAATAGTTTGACGGCGCGTCTTCCAAATGAAACTTAGTCATACCATGCAACGAACCCTTTGACCCACCTCCTTGAACCGTGCCTGATATGTCATAAGAGTCACAACCAAAACTACCTAAGTGCGCATTACCAGGTATTTTTCTTGTCCCTCTGTGTATTACATTATTCGCTAGACTATTAGAAGGAGTCCAAGAAGTAAAAAAACGACCATTACTATCAGGAACCCATATAACTTCTGTATCCCTTTGTCCATTCCTCCACGTGAAAGAACCCCTAGTAATACTTGTCTTAATAGCAAAAGAGTCATTATAATCAATTTGTTCGTATATTTTAGAAAGATTAAATATAGTGTTTTTTGATTCATCTCTAAAAGCATGTGACTCTGTCCTTGGAAACTGTCTGTAAAACTCATTCAAAGCATCTTGGTCATTTTTCAAACCATCTACTTCATTTTTCCAATGGTCGATTACACCTCCATATATAGGGTCTCCATAAGGGCCAAATACTTCTGTTTCAGGATTATCGAAAACTGGCCATCCATACTCATCTAAGAAACCTTCATAATTCCACTCCATAGGAATGAAAAACGAATATAATCCAGAATTAGTTTGCCCATTTTTATTTCGCTTTGTAACATCTGAATCATAATATAATTTTTTGAAATTATCACCACCTTTATCTAAAGCGTTTGATGTTGAGCCCATCATACATTTGCCTATAATTCTACTACCGAGCCTTAATGTAGTTTTTGTAACTCTCCAGTTATTCAAAATGTTATTTGGCTTTTCCCATTTTCCGCTTTCATCATGAACAAGAAGTTTTAATTTTTCTCCATCATAACTATTGTCTCCTGTGTTCTTCCAGTCTATTGTTGTATCCAAACCTGAAAGCTCCTCAACTTTATCTGTGCTTGTTATATTTCTTCTTGTGAGTTTTGATGCTGGCACCCTATATGCTAGTTCCGATTTTGGTCTATCCATACCGTCTTGTATCGGCTTAAAGAAAAACGGATAGTTAACTGATATTGGCACAACTTTATCTGTAAACATTTTTTTTGCATCAACCCCTGACTTGGACAATATACCAAATCTAGAATCTGAATTTATTGTGGCAAGATTTACAGTTTCACCTGACGCCATAAAAGAAAAGCCACTTCTTCTGTTTTTAAGATAACACATACCATAACAACGCTGGTCTGCTTTACACGCTTCCCAAAAAAAGTAAAATAATCTATTTGACTCTCTAAAATCTGGCTTACCGACATCTATTTTAGACCACTGCAAATACATGTAGTGTGCGCCAGTAATGTACGTTGGTATTCCTTTATTGTAAAACCAAAAGCCCTCATCTCTTTTTTCAAACTCACTTTCAATATAATCAATGTATTTGTTTTTAAAATCACTTGGGTATTCTCTCCAATCAAAAATACTTTTAATACGATTGAGCTCTTTAGGGTATTCAGCAGCTTGCCATTTATTTTCTTTGAATCTAAAAACCTTTTTGGGTTTCTTTGGTAAAGCTATTTTTAGGTTTTGTATTTGATATACTTCACCAATCATTCCTGTTTTCGATATCACGACAACATCATGTTCAGAATTATATCCATACTTCCAACTTTTTGACTTATTTAGTTTCTTTATAACTTCTTCGTCAATAGGGTTTACAATGCCATATAGAGTTTGTTGATACATTACTTAGATTTTCTTTCTGCAAAACCTGAAAAAGATTTTTGTTTTTCTTCTACTGGCTTACCTTCTATCAACGCTTTTTCTACTTCTATTCTATTCAAAATTTCAAAAGCATCAAATATTGCAAGCTTTTTTGTAGCTGCTGCATTTTTCAATCTATCTGCAGCAAGCTCGTCTTCAGGGTCAGGCTTTATTATTTCCTCCTCTGCAACCTTAATTAATTGTTTGACAGCTTCGTGCCCTGCTTTTATTATTCTTTCTTTTATATCATTTACACTCATAAAGTTAATTTAAAATTGTACATATATCTCTGGTGCTCATTCTATACATTTTTTCATCATTAATTTCAAATTCATACTCACTGTCTTTTCTAAAGTTTACTTTAGAACCTTTTTTAATACCTATAGATTCTAAATTTTTATTAGAGTATGTTACATAGCCTGTGTTTTCTTCTAGCCCCTCCTCATGTAAGTACTTGTGTTCCATTTCAGTAGGTTTTACAAAACAATAATCATCTACAGAATACCAGTTTTCACCATCGTGATATAAATAAAATTGATAGGGGTCTATAATATAAACATCACCTTTGAAGTAATTAGGTGATTTCCTTGGTCGTCCTTTCATGTCGTAATAAATACGAAAGACGTTGTGGTGAACTATAATCGTGTCACCTTTTTTGATTTCTCCTTTGTAGTATGTTGGAGTTTGTAAAACTTCCGCAAACCTATTAACATGCATATGCTCAGCAACACTGCTGTTCACAATCATCTTCTGACCTGCCAATGTGATTTCGTTATTGTAATGATTGCCTTTTGATTTGATTAAAAAATAAAAAGGGGATTTCATCAAAAATCAATATTAAATTCAATTGATATAGGCATATTTTTATTGAATTCTTTCCATTGAACAACCTCTCTGTTTTTTTCTATATATATAATATAAGAATCAGATTTAGCTGAGTATTCAATCAAATGAATTGTATATGTGCCATTTAAAACTTTTTGCCCTACTAAGTAGTGCATACAACTACCTTTGTAGTCGGCACCTACTGAAATTTTACGAATTAACATTTTCCTCTACTTTTTCTTCTAGAGGAATAATAATGCCTGTTTCTAAGTTTAAATTACCCTTACCGTGCTTTTCTTCTAACTTTCTCATAATTGCGCTTATTTTGTCCGCAAATTTTCCAATTTCAGTTACAAGTGCAGCCTTATGGGCTTCAACAGCTCCAACTTCAATTTGAAGTCTTTGTTGCCCTAGTCTAAGGTTTCTTAATTCTTCTAGTGATTTGTCGTCTACTTTAACGACATTAGGTTCTACTTTTTTTGTTGCCATTTTATTAAAATTAAATTATTTACTAATATACAAAATTAATTTAAGGCTAGAGGTTCCTTTGTGTAAGTTCTACCCTTATCATTAAATTTTTCAGTCATCCAAAACAATCCATCGCTTTTCCATTGACCGTGCCACCTAGGAGCTCTAACACCCCTTCTGTCAGTGTGTTTTGCGAATTCCCATATCCTATTTGCATTGCCTTTTATTTCATCCAAAGACTT
>TARA_A100001201_G_scaffold18343_1_pt1 | contig 16606 bp, 21 predicted proteins | sample TARA_A100001201 | Tara Oceans TARA_A100001201 (sample SAMEA2619872) | marine metagenome | biome: marine biome (ENVO:00000447); feature: surface water layer (ENVO:00002042); material: "saline water (ENVO:00002010), including plankton (ENVO:xxxxxxxx)" | depth 5 m | reverse complement strand
TCACATCTATCATCAAAAATATATGGTGTAGGAACTGAACCCATCAATGAACGTGTTCTTGGCCATACTGGTTTTACCCACTCACCATGAGTAAGGTCTTTGTTATTTTCCCATACCTTGTAGTTGTGAAGTGACTCGACTTCTTTGTAATGTTCTTCGGTCAAGTATTCACCTTTTAGTTTAAAACCACATTGGTCTTGCATACCACCTGTAACATTTACAATAATTGGTGTACCTGCCATAATCGACTCAGTAGTAGATAGTCCCCAACCCTCATTTGAAGAAATCAAAATACCACAATCCGCCAAGTTATATAAATAATTTAGTTTCTCGGTATCTAATTTTGCATCTGAAAAGATGACGTTGGTATTGGGTGCTACTGCTTGTACTACGGCAGGTAAATCTGTACCATTAGGGTCTTTTGGTTGGGTGTGCATCAGTAACAAACATTTCTTTCTTTGTTCTTCTGTCAACTTATCATTGAACTCTTTCCATGCCAATACTAAGTCACCAACCATTTTTCTTCTAATGTTTCTTGCATTATAAAATAAAACAAAATCGTATTCTTTATCTTTGGTTACGTTTTTAATCCATCGAGAATACTTTTTAAATTCCTTAGTCCCCTCTGATATTGGGAAAAACTCATCTTCATTAATACCATGAGGAATGTAAGTATTGTCCCAATCTGTTCTTGGTTTGTTCTGACAAACTCGGTCAACAATATTTACAGTTTGTTTTGAGATGTTCATAATCAAATCACTACTTTCATAGAATGCTTCATTCCATTGTGGATATGGTAAATCATCCCAAATATTATAGTAAAATATTGGTATGTGCATTCTTAACTCATGTTCCATTTGATACAACCACTCCCAAAATCTTGGGTCTGTATAGTGTAGGATTGCGTCTGGTTTTTCTATTTCCATTATCTGTCTTAACAAATCAGGATTACCATAACCACTTATAGGATAGACCTTTAAGTATCCGTTATCTATACCTCTTTCTTTTTTAAGAGCAGAAGCCATATCAACGACCTTACCCTCATCAGGATGTTTTATAGCACCACCTAATTGTACCCAATCATAATGATGTGCAGTACCTAAAACAAACTCTCTTGACATTGTCCCAACTCCTGAAGACATTCTCAAGTCGTCTGATAATAATAATATTTTTTTCTTAGCCATTTAAAAGTTCCTTCGTGTCTTTGCCTTCATATCCAATCGGAAAATATTTTTTTAACGTTTCAAGTTTATCATCATATTCAGCTATTATTTCAATCTCTTTTTCAATTGTATCCATCAAGTCTGGATGTTCACCAACTCCTACTGCATTATTTAATAGATTCTCCACATTGACTCTATGTTTCTCAATGTGAGCTAAAAAATGTGCCTCACTTGCTTTTATTAAATCGTCTCTTAAATTTATCATTTAAAACCTACTCCCACTTTTTTGACATTCATCATATTCGTCTACAGTCTTTCTGAATTTTTCATTATAGATATACAAATCCATTGCTCTGTTGACAAGTTTTTGAAGTGTAAATTCATTTACAACGGCAACACCTTTAAACTTTTTATAAACGTCTTGTATTATTTTTACTGATGTTAATTTTGTTGACTTCATAACCTTTCTCATATATACATATATATAAATAGAGATATCAATCCATAATTACGTATTTTTTTTCAAGTCTTTTTGCACAACTAATAACGTGTTCTGTACCACTTGTTATCCTACCATCCGTAACAAAAGCCACCATCTTATCACATCTTTCAGCAATTTGTTTGTTTCTTTTAAAGTAATTTGATACGTAATATGGTTTATTATAGTTTCTTGCATCTAAAACACAATGTATATTGTGATTATAATGTTGAGGTGGATACTCTTCATAATTAACATTAAACTCTAACGAATACTTTTTTGCATATCCATCAGCCCCATCCTTTTGTCCACCACTCACTACAACTAATTCTTTACCAAACTTCTGTTTTAGATTAAAGATAAATTCTTTTATTTTTTTACGATTAGTATAGGTTCTACTCCCTACTATCGCTACTTTCATTATCATTCCTTTTTTGTTTCCTCATTGGTTTTGCAGGTTTGGTCGTAAACATAAAATCTATTATGTCACTAAAATATCTAAGTCCACTCATAATTCCTTCAAGGCCTGAACCCTCGTAGTTAAATCTACTTGTACTAAGTCTATCTCCAATGTTAAACCAAATAAAATCACCTCTCTTAACATTTTCTCCATTAGTTATAGTGGTTTTAAACTTTAATTCAGTTTCATATTCTGATATAAAGTCCTTAATTTGTTTTGGTTTTAAACTATCTTCTTCATACCAAAAATGTACACTAAATTGTTTATTTTGATTCCAAGCCTGTTTTAATTTTTCTACTACTATCTCTTCACCATTTCCAATAAAATCATTTAGTTTTATCCTAACGTTTAATCTCATGCCATATTCCTATCACAAATTTCTGGTCGGTCTTTAAACTCACACCATTTACAGTTGTTATTAATAGTAATCTTATTATACTTTTTTGTTAAGTCATGTTCACCTTTATCATCAAAACACTCATTAAGAAAATCATCAAACCTTGACATCACTTTATTTAGTGATGGTTTACCATTAGCAGGTGTAAATGTTTGTACTCTCTTCTGAGGGAAATCTACTTTCTCATAGAGTTTTCTTTTGACGATAAAATATTCAACATCTATTTTATCAAGTGGTATATCTTTTTCTAAACTAAAGAAGTTCTTATATAATAATAATTGGTCTGTCTTACTTTTATCAGCTTTCATGTACTTGTTCCAACCCATCGTAGACGTTTTGATATCTATAATCTTATATCTATCTCTTATCTTATCATAGATTAACAAGTCTATGTAACCAACAAAATTAACATCATTTTCTAATTCATACTCGATTGGTATTTCTACCCCAATTAACTCATAACCTTTTTTACTGAAGTACTGAGTCTTTCTCTTTTTGAGCCAATCTAAGATTGTTAGTCCATGTTGAAAAAACTCTGACATCTCTTCTTTGGTACAAATCTCTTGACCAAGTTGTTCTTTGGTATCTTTGAAAACTTTTCTCATGTTGTCAACTAACAATTGGTTGAGGTCTAAAGAGTCAGCATTTTTTATTGTTTCCTCATACATAACAGTTAGATATTTCTGTATGACCTCATGCATAGCCGTACCAAATAAGGTATGTATGTTACCACCATCCTCTCTGATTTCGTCTATGTAATTTAATTTCCATCGATATGGACATTTACTCCACATGGAAAATTGACTATAACTTACTCTATTCATTATATAATTCTATCAACTAAACCATACTCAAGACATTGTTCAGAACTCAAGTATGTATCGTTTCGTTGGATGTCCTCCCAAAAGTCTCTATCTTTCTTTGTCACAGATGCTAACAATACATTTATATCTTTTTGTAAATCTTTTAAATGTTCAACCCCTCTCATGACATCCGATGACTTTCCTTGTTCAAAGGCGGAACCCTCATGAACCATTACGGTAGAATGTCGAGTCAACGTTCTTTCACCTGTACCACAAGCTAATAAAACCGAGGCTGCACTCATACAAGTTCCTACACAATGTGTATTTACTTTCGGAACCATATGTCTAATATAATCAATCAAACCCAACATCGCATAAACATCACCACCATATGAGGATATATTTAAATTAATGGGTTCCATTGGATTAATTCTGTTTAGGTAATCAAGTTTTACCATTGTTGAATATAATGAATCTATGTCAAATTCATAGTTCATATAAGTGGTGTTTGTTAATGAATTAACACCCCACTCCATTTCTTTGATAGCAAAGAGTTTTGCTTTTTGGTTGTTATTATCCATATCCTCTCCTAATTCATGTACCTAAGCTACAAAACTTTTTATATATAAGTCAAGCATTATCTTAAATTTAATTTCTTTATTTCCTTTGGGTCAACCCCATAACGTTTTAGTAATGTTAGTAACTCTTGTTTACCTTGTTCAGTAGCATACCAAAAGTCCAATGAAGTTTTAGCCTCCACCAAACTTATCTCAAAGTGTTTAGCAACAATTTCTAACAACCATTTCTCATAAGCCATGTCTTTACTTCCTTTAATATATTTTAAAAAAACTCTACCCTTTGGTAATATGTTTGAATACAACTTGTACAACACCTTTGGTTCGAGTGGTAGCTTTTGTATGTCGTTTACCATAGTAATCCATTCCATTTTCATGGACAAAAACCTGTTGACCATATAGTTTGACCAACTCTTTTTATCAGCATCAGTCATATCATCCCAATATGTCTGTGTCTGTTTTTGTGTAACGTGATTAATATGGTCAAATAATGATTTTGTTTTCATATTGACCTCTTGAGTTAATAAATAGTGTAACCAAATTTCAAATACAACTAAAAATTATGATAAGTAAACTAACGAAGAGCTCCCTATCAGCATGTAATTTCTGTAAATCTTATAATTCTCATCCAACGTATCTTGTAAAATATCCGTCTCTAATGCAGCTCTACTCTCAGAGTTAGCAAAGTTGTCTACGGCCCATTGTCCATCAACACTACGTGATACGGCAGTACCATAACACATATCCCAATCACCAGCAACTTGGTCGATATAATGAACGTGGTCGTATGAATACCTTAAAATAAAAGTGCTATTATCCACACTCTCTGACATTGAACCATCAAGTCCACTACCATAATTAGAGTTGGTATGTTCAGTATAGGTAATACCATTTACTGCTAAACTATGACTTATACATTGTCTGAATAAAGCTGATGGATTATACAAGTCCGTATTAGTATCTTGTTTTGTAGCCTCTTGTACACCCTTAACCTCACTATATCCTTTAGAACGGACGTGACCTGCTAGTTCATTAAATTTAAATCTTGATTGTGATATTGTTTGTTGGATATCACTACCCGTTACTATTAGTCCACCACAACGTTCATCTTCCGATAACCAAGAACCAACTGCAAAATCAATTATCTTTTGACTATTGGTTCCGTTACAATAAAAGTCCATATTAGTTAGGACACCAATATTATGTGCATTACTACCTGACCAATATCTTGAACTTGTGAAAGGTGAACAATAAGTTCTTGACAACGACTCTATGGTTGATGAATTAAAAGCCGAACTATCATGTGTTAAACTTCCAGTCACTTGGTCATCGGTCATAATGTTTGTTGCAGCCAAACCCCAATATGGATTCTCTTGGTGACTTATGTCTGATGATGATACGAAATGTAAAAATGCCATTAGTTTCTCCTAAGTATAAATATAAGACTCATTAAATACTATGTGAACCCTATCTTCATGTTTATCATAAGTACAAGGGTTTACGGCAGTGTGTGAATTACTTGCTTCTATCTGATACATGAACCCATCATCTTTCATATGAAAACCAACCCCATGAGCTGATTCTAAAACTTCTTCATTATAAAAATTATTCTCATTCAATCTGACATAATAAAAACTATCTTTTGGTGAAAGGATAGGTAAATGAAATCTTCTTTCAAAGTCATGGTGCATTTGATAAACGCTTGTCGGTTTCATTACCATAACTCTAATCCTACCTATATGATACTCCTGTTTGACTTCGTGACAAATCTGATAAATGTAAGGACAGAGTTCTCTTAAACTTTCATTTACAACCGAAAAGTTTTTTTCTACCAAGTGAGAATTTTGTTCCCAAAACAAACTACCTACTGCCTGAGTCCATTTATTATCATCTTCACAATCTCTGGTATGAGTTAATCCAATCTGTTGAACGTTAGATAAATCTGTTGTATCAACGTGTTCTTTTAATACTTGCCATTCTCTTTTCAAGGTCATGACATCATATCGAATATTTAATCTTTTTATTAAATCACCTGTTTTCAAAAGTAATCTCCCTTATTCTACCATCGAAGTTAATAATAAAGTTAACAACTTCTAAGATATTATTTAATGTTAATTTATTACCATCCCACCAATCTTTTATTCGTGGTGTATCTACCCATCCAGGTCTAATTAAAGAACACTTTACACCCCAAGATTCCATGTAACAATCAAAGTTTGTCTTGTCTAACAATGACTTACCTATATCGTAACTCGTATCACCATCCCAATCAGGTGCATTTGAACCAATTGATATTATCATTTTATTTGAATCATCTTTCCATTTGGAATAGACATACTTTAGTGCATCGGATTGTGCATGTGGATTGTCATCGTCAAAAGCGTTATTGATAAATAAGTCACAACTATCATCAAACCACTCTGAGATATCAACGATTGGTCTATCATTAGAACGACTAGCTCCAATGACATTACAATTCATATTTTCATAAAGATACTTCCCTATACCAGAAGTATGACCTGTTATAATTGTAGTAGAACTGCTATGAAGCATAGTAATATAGCCGTGCCTGTTTTCCAATCAATACTTTGTCCCAAGATAAAATATGTACAAACAGCAAAGATTACTGTTCCTATGAATTGACTTAATATTTTATAGAACCAAGCTTCAGGATGGTATTGGAAACTATAAAATGCTGCAAATGAAAAAGCCATACTTGTTGGGATTCCGAATATAAGAGATGGATATGGTGGTTTCATGAAACTCCAAGTCGCTTGTCCAGCCTGTAATATCCAAGCCAAAACGTACCCAAAAGCTAACCACAAAGAGCATATGATAAGAGCCTTCATTAGAATTTGTACCTAAAACTAATTGCAGTTTGTCTTGGTAAACCAGGTTGGAATCCAAAACTACTACCAGTTGCCCAATATTCAGTATCTAATAGATTACTTATGAACAAACCTAATTCAATGTTTTTATTAACATCATATTTTAATGATAAATCTGTCACAAGACTTGTTGGTAGAGTTGCTGAATCTTTGGTGGATACCCACTCCCCATTTTCGTCAAGGTAACCATCAACGGAAACCTCACTATTATTTTCTAATATATAAATGTCTTTGTAATATCTTGATGATATGGTAGCCTTTATTTTGTCTTTTGTGTAATTCAAACTACCAGTTAACATTGTCTGAGGATACCCAACCTCATATTTTTCGTCCGTATCATTTTCATCTCTATATAATATGTTTCTACCCTCTTCATTAAATGGTTCACCCCAAACGTTTTTAGCCAATGAATAGTTTACGTTTACCGATAAATTATAAGGTAGACTAACAGAACCAAACAACTCCAAACCTTGATAGGTTGCATCTCCGATAGGAACATACTTACGTCCTTTATAATCGTAGTCGTCTGTATTAGCTTTTTCCACATCCGTTATAAGTAAGTTTTTACCACTAAAGTCCATATTGTATATGTTTAGACCAAATGATTTATATTGAACACCAACTTCTGTGTTTATGACTTCTTCCATTACGATATCACTTTTAGGAGCACCATAATTAAACATTGCTCTCATTCTTGGTTCATTAAGAGATTTAGATATACCAAGTCTCGTTACCAAATCATTATTGTAACGATAAAGTACACCAACTTTTGGTGCAAAAGTTCTAAACTCTTTTTTCCAAGTCATTGGTGAGCCAGTAGTGTTGTTCGTATTAGGCATGTTTTCATCAATATTGTATGAGAACATTGAGTATTGTAAATCAGCCATAAAACTAAACTTACCAATATTATGTAATCCACGAACAAAAATATTAGAAGATGGTTTTTCAGCATGATAGTCCCATAGTTTACCACCCTCAGGTAGTGCAGTACTAACTCCACCAATATCATAGTAATAAGATGTACCACCATCACCAAATCCATTGTTAACAAATGCCATTAAATGTGTCCAAAACATTTGATTATCAATACCGAGAAAAACTTTACTATTATCAAAAGTTTTTTCAAGTGTAGTTACGAGTCCAATATGGTCTGTATCTGCCCAACTTGAATACTGATATAAATTAGGGAAAAAAGAAGCACCTTGATTGAGTGTCTCCCAACTCATCAAACCCTTTTCGTCTCTACCAACAAAGAACCACCTATCAAGTAACGCTAGATAACCATTACCTTTTGTATAGTAGGCAGTATTTGTTAATTCTAAGTTATCACTAATTTGATAATCATGATGTAATTCAAATGTTGGTTTATGGTAAGCATTGTTATCTAAACTTGCTCTACCACCTGATGTTTTTAACCAACTACCAGCAATATTCTTTGGTTCATGTGTTACCAATTTGATAGCATCTCCTATAGTAAGAACCCTATCCTCTTCAACATTTTCAACCTCGATGTGTGCATTTTTACTATGGTCTCTACCATACATTGCCCACTCTTTAGGTGATTTACCATAAAAGTGAAATGTATAAATCTGTGGAGCACCATGAAGAGCACCTCTAAAGTTATGTCCACCCACTCTTTTCTTGAATCCAAAGTAATAACCAAATTGTTCTTGATATTGTCCTACACGATATCCATAATCTTTGTGATAATGAAAATAAACTTTGTAATTTTCTGTAACTCTATTTACAGACAACTTAATATTATTAGGGTCACCATCTCCATTTTCTAATTTTACTTCAGTTTTCTTTTTACTTGGTTGTTCAGTATTTATGTGAATTGAACCACCAAGATTACCAAGACCATAAAGTGAAGAACTAACTCCCCTTTGTACTTGAAATGATTCGGCATTATCTTTTAGTACTTCCCAATTAGGCCACCATACGAGTCTTGCAGTTGGGTCACTTATAGGAACGTTGTTAACAGAAACGTTAAGTCTTTGTTCATCAAAACCTCTTATCCATATCTTAGTTTGACCGAAACTACCAACGTCATTTCTTATGTACACACCAGGTGTATTACTGACTTGATATCCAAGGTCTTGTGACTCGTTCATATCTATCACTTCTTTGTCGATATTGGTAAAAGCTACTGGTGTATTATTTTTAGCAATGTTATAATCACCAACAACCTTAACTGTATCCCCAACGTAATCTGTCTCCAACACAATCGGTTTTTGTGAAAATGCAAAAGTAAGAGTCATCAAATAAATGATTACTTTATTCATCTCTATTCTCCATTCTTTTTATTATGTTCAATTCGTATTTTGTTAATGACTTTCCCATTGAATTCCAATGTTCATGGTGCCAAGATATGTATTCGTATCCCAATTCTTTTAGGTTTTTACAATGATTTATTAACATTACAGGTGAGAATTTTCTTCCTCTATAACCTTCATCTACATAAAACTGAGAGCCAAAGACCCATCCCTTTGGTATAAATATATCCGTAATGTACTTAAATTGATTTTTTTTACGAACGTCATATGCTAAACCACCTGTTTTATTTTCGTAAGCTGATATCTTATTTGTAGCATCCCAATTCCAACCAATAATCTTTTCGTTAAATTCCATTACGAATAACAACCAATTACCATTTAGTCTTGAATCTAAATCTTCTAAGTCCCACATCCCATGATAGTCTACAAGTAAATTAGATTTGTCCAATGCTCTCTGTAATTTATCCTTAAAGATATTATCATAATTCTTAACTTGATAATATTTTACACCCTCTTTAATACGTTGTTCAGATACTTTGAAATCAGGATAAGTTTTATACTCTAAACTCCAATCATGTAAACTCATGTACTCTGGTTTTGTTTTATCATCAAGGTTCATGAATGCCAAACTTTACTTTGTGCTCTTTGAATAAATTTATATCCACCATCTACCTCTTCCCATATATCTGAGGTGTTAAACCATTCTCCAATTCTGTCCTTACCCAAATATCCTAACATTAAACCAGGCCCTTTAATGAGTAGTTCACTTTTTTCATTTATTTTTACTTCATATCCATCATATGGATTCATAATTAAATTGTTTACACCAATCAAACCAGGCATTAAAACCTCTGTCATAGACCAACTTGCCCACCATTTATCTACACCATTGAGTTTGTCAACGTGAATTTGTTTAACCACATCACCACCCATTGTCACTCTGGTTCCTTTGAAAGAATGGTCATCATCTAACATCTCTACAATCTCAGGTATCCATCCAATCATTGTAAAATTATTTTTTCTTACATCATCATTGTTAAACTTCTTAATTAGATAATCAGCACCAACTAATATGGCTGGTAAAGTTATCATTAAAATTGCAGTAGAATTTGGTAACTCACTACAATAAACAAAATCATCTTTGGTATATCCCCAATTCTTAATTGATTGTAGAACTGCCCATTCAATAGACTCTCTTTTGTGACATACTAATTTACTTTCTCCTGTAGTGCCTGATGTTGACCATATTGCTTGAATACCCTCTAAAGAATTAGATTCAATTATTTTTATGATTTCATTTAGTCCATTAGGATGAATATCATGTCTAAGTGGAACATATGTTACCCCACTCAAATAACAAGCAAAAAAGTCTATTATGTTTTGTCTTCTACTTTTTGTTTGTGATATATGATAATCACCATCAATTAATGATGCACGAGTCTCTACTTCTTTAGCCATCGCAGGGTCGGAATCTTTTAACATATTAAAAAGTATCATAATTTAACTCCCATAAAGTAATTTAAGTTTACCATAGTGAACTTCAATGTCGTTATTCTTAACCCTCTTCAAACACGATTTAGATTTCTCCTCTATTATGTTTGGATTGGAAATTATATCCTTAACTATATTTTGTAGTTCTTCCACAATAGTGTTACTAATATCTTTTCTTTGTTTTTTGTAAGTATACAATGCTTCTCCAAAAGAATTCTTAGGGATGTCAATTACCCACCCACAACTATTATTGTTTATTTCTTTTAATGCATTCACATTTGTAGTGATAACAGGAACACCTGAAGCTTGAAATTCTAAAACAGAATAACCATAGGTGTCTGACCAAGTTGGTAGTAAACCAACGTGTTGTTCTTTCATTAATTCTAAAACGTAGTCATTAGGTAATGTTTCATAATGTGTAATCCAATCAGAACCCTTGATTATTTTTTTCACTTCATTGTCATGGTATTGTGATTCGTTTCTTGCATAAGGGTCAAACGATAAAGAACTAACTATTGTTAATTCAATATCATTTACAATTAAATCATCAAGTGCCCTAAGAATCTCAACACCACCTTTTCTAAAAAAATCTTTACCAACTACCATTAATTTAAGAACACCACCATCATATTTTATATTCTTATCAGTTAGCATTTTCTGTGGTGGATTCATGATAAACATCTTTCTTTCTAAGTGTGAGTATCCACTTTCTTTCATTAATCTTTTTTGTAAGTCATAACACCATTGTGACATTGCCAATATTGCAATACAATTATCTTTTGATATTTGGTCTAATCTTTTTGTTAACTCTTCGGACTCTAATATGCTATGGAAGTTACCCTCGTGATGATACGAATCTATTGTTTCTGATATTCTTGGAAGCAAATCCTCGAATGTAGAAATCCATTTTTTCTTTCCAAAGTATATGTGATTAAAAAAATGATATAAATCAACATCATCTTCACCGTGATAGTCAAAGAATTTATTATCCCATCTTTCGTCATTACCATCATGGAAATCTATATATTCATATCCTAAACCATGAGTGTTAACGTTACGATACCAACTATTACATACCCTATGGTATCCTATTTTCATTTTTTAAGAATACCTTTCTGATATGGTATATCGTGTGGTGATTCTGCTTTCTTCGGAACACTATCATGTAATTCAATTGATTCAAAGATAGTAAAGTCTGCACAAGATTGTCTTATATCCAAAGTATGTTTGTTATGTCCCCACTCTAAATAATTACCGAACGTGTCTGAGTCTTTAATAAACGTCTCCTTAAAATAACCTAAATGTGATATTTGTCTGATAAGTGATTTCTCAGGAGTTAAATTATCTAAAATCTCTTCCATATAAACATCTACTGCAAAAGTAATTGGAAAAAAATTATCAATTAACTTTTGTGCTGATTTACGATTTAGAATATATGCATGAGCACCAAACCAAGATTGACCATAAACTGTTTTATTTAATAGTTTTACATCATCTTGAAATGGATGTCCTCTTATCTCATGGTGACTTTTACCCAAGCATAAGATTTCCCAATCCTTGATTTTATCTAACTCATTTATTACATCATAAATTTCTTCATCAGTAGAACAATTGATTGCATCATCTTCAAGTATTAGACAACGTTCCTCATCGGTCTCAAGAAATTTTTCCCAACATTTTTTCTGTGTTAGTGCCACTCCATAGACAGCTCGTGTGCCTATAAAATAACCTGGTGATAAAAAGTAATCATTGATAACACCATCTTGTATTAGTTTCTTAATGTCTAAGTCATCACCATCTATGGCATCAACATATTCATAGTCATAAGACTTCCAATTATCATCAAACGTTTTTCTTCTGTCTTCTCTACCTTTTAAACTTATAACATAAGTTGGCATCCCAAACATATTACTCTCCGTCTTCTACTATACCACTGCCTTTCAACATATCTTTTGGTACTCTACCACAATTACCACAACTATATACATCAACTGGTATTAAAGCTTCTTGACCAGTAGGTGATACAAGAGCTGATAGTTTTTTTAGTATGGTGGATTGTATGAAAAGGTAGTTACCACAATATTCACATTTTATCGTATCTGCCTTTGAGATATCAACTTTTACTTGTTGACCTGGCAATGGTTTCTGTGGTTTTAAACTCATAATATTCCTTTACTTTGTAATTCTTTAAATGGTATATGTACAACTGTAGGTTGTTGTACTACCAACGTAGTTACTTTTTGTGCTAAATCAATTGCAGAATTAATATTGTTAGTATCTAACCAACCTCTAACTAATCCCGCGATAAAAGTATCACCAGCACCACTAACATCTTTAACGGGTACTTGTTCAACCTCGTATATTTTATCCTTATACTTACATCCCTTAGAACCTAAAGTAACAATCAACTTATCTTTAAATCCATTAGAGTCCAAGTAATCATGATTCTTTCTATACTCTAATTCATTTATTTTTATGAAGTCTGCATCTTTAGCAAAATCTCCAAGTTTCTTTTTTGTATCAAGAAAAACATTTGTATTGTTTTCACAAATATATCTTATCATGTCTTCCTCTAAAAACCCCTTACAATAATCTGATATAATAATTGCATCAAAATTTACTGCACCCTTTTGTCCATCAGGATTTCTCCACTTATTATTCAGTAATCTACTTAATGGTTCTCTATTTACTGGTTTACATATATCATGTTCATCCCATCTTAATACCATTTGACCTGAACGATAATCCACGAACCTTGTTTTTACGATTGGTTCCTCATTTGAAAGTACCATAGTAAACATATTAAAACTATGTTTTGTATTTTCAGCTACATTTCCAGCCATACCTGGATTAGTTATTATAAATGGTTTTACATCTGTTTTGAATATAGGTACGGGTGCCTCTGGACTTATCCTTTCGATATACCCATGCATAAATCTATCTTCACACGTTTCACCAATGACCAAAACACTATAATCTTGATTATTCTTACTCATAAAACTCCCAAAACCTCTGTTAACATTGCCATAGCATTTATTTCTTTATCAACAACTTGACTATCGGAAACTTGATATTGTCCTAATATCAAAATAATTTCACCGATATGGCCTTTACCATAAGTATCGACTTCATCATATAGTAATCTAAATAAGTCTGCAAAATCAGTAACCTTATTATCAGCAAGTATCTTTCTTATCTCAACAAAGGCATCCTTTTTTGGTTTAGATAAAGCCTCCAATACTTTCAACTTGTAATCATTTTGTATGACAGCCTGTTCGTCTATTTTTAGTTGACCATCTACCACTTGTCTTTGTGTAGCATTAATTACCCTACGAATATCAGGATAACCACCATTAACTATTGTGGCAATATCATTTATATCAGATTCCACTTGTTCTTTCTGTAGTATATTTGATAAATGAACTGCAACTTGTTTTCTATCAGGTGGAATAATCTGAAATGATTGACAACGACTTTGGATTGGGTCAATTATTCTCTCAACATAATTACAAGTCAATATGAATCTACAATGTTTTGAGAATGTTTCCATAAGGTTACGAAGAGCAGCCTGAGCATTTGGTGTAATGTAATCACACTCATCAAGTATAATCACTTTCATATCTTGAAATCCAAGTGTTGATGCAAAGTTCTTAACCTTTGTTCTAACAGTCTCCACGTTATTTTCATCAGAAGCATTTATATAAATGTAATCACATTCGATGTTCTTTACGAGTAATTTAGCGAGAGTGGTCTTACCAGTACCAGCCTTTCCATATAATAAAAGATGTGGTAAATCTCCACTCTCAAGGTAAACTGAGACTTTACTTTTTAGATGTTCGTTTCCGATGTAAGTCTCAAGTGTCTGTGGCCGATACTTTTCAACCCATAAACTATGTTCAATCATATTATAACCTTTTCCTATATTCTTCTGGTACTCCAACTACCGATGATGGTAGATACGTCCATTGCATTCCATGTACCTTGTTTTTAAATCCTCTTATGGTATTCACGTTTGATATAACAAAATGTGGTTCATCTACTTCTATTTTTACTATGTCAAATTTGTCAACAGTTTTGTCATCAATCCACCAACCATCAAACCCGCCAGAACGTAAAGGGTGTGGATAAATACCATTTGTATAACGTGTATATTTTTTGAAATAATCTTCATCATTTATGTGAGAACCTTTTGCAATACATAACCCACTTTTTTTAGTAAAGTGATAGAAGTGTAATAGAGTTTCTGGTAAAGCACCAATCCAATGATTAGGTTGATGCCACCATACGTTTCCTTTTAACTTCTCCTCACCATAAATATCAACTTTTTCTTCCACATTCAATAATCTTTTTGCGATATCAATTATTTTTTCATCATGTGGTTTGTAGTCACCAATAAGTACGTAGTATCCGTCTTCTTTTATTTTTTCCAAATCCATATTGGCTCTCCAAAAGCAACATCCTCTGTTTCTTTTGTTTTTTCTTTTAAATGTTCTTCAAAATATTCACTCTTAGCATTACCAGCACCACCACTATTAAATCGTTTAGTCATTTCCATTCCAATACAACCATAGTATTCCAATCCTTGTGATTTAATATAATCATTCATTGGATTACATATGTCAAAATAATCTTTGGCCTTGGGTGAATAAACATCTGCAATATTAATAGCCAAAATCCCATCCTTTTTCAGAGTAGGAATCATCTTACCTATAGCCTTATGTAAAAAATCCTCATTCCAACTATCAATGTTTTTATATCTAACATAGCTCTGAGTATCTTCATCTGAATATTTCTCGACATTAAAATATGGTGGTGAAGTAAATATCGTATCAAAATAATTTTCGTACTTAGAGTAATCCACGTCCTCTGCAGGTTCACAAATTAAATCTACCTTTTTTTCTTCTTCAAAGAATGTTTGATGTTTTTTGTAAAACTCAACTTGTTTCTTATAGTTTGGATGATTAAGGGTGTTTGGGTCAATACCAACGTATGATTTTGTAGTCTCTCCACAATAAAACCCAGCCAACCTATCACCCCAACCAGCACTAAAGTCAAGTACATTAACACTTTTAAAGTAATCATAAAATCCTTTCGCTATACTTGGTTTGAATTGTGATGCCACATACTTTCGTAATGTGGTGGCCATTCTAATACTTTGTAAATCTACTTTGGTCAATACCTTTTCAAGACTCCAAAATGCTCTAACTATAGTTTTAATACCATCAATTGTTTGCCAAGTTTTCCATCCACTTGGTGTTCTCGTCCAATCAACTTTCCATCTTGTCTCTATGTGAAATGGGTTAGAGGCATTATTACCTGAATTATCTCTTTTGAAATATTTGTCTGTCAATGGATATTTTGATTTTCTTTCATTTCTCGGAAACCAACTATCTTCCACAAGTAAATCATTCCAATGAACACCTTTTAATTTCTTTAAACTACTGAGTGATTCTTTCTCTGTAATCTCTGGTATCGGACATGGATATGTGTGTAAACATTTAGCAAGTTCGTCTACCACTTCGTCTTTTTCATAGGTCGTAATAATATGTTGCCATTCTTTTTCATCTATAAAAAGATATGGTTCCATATCGTAGAATTTTTTAAATAGTTCTTTTACTTCTTTTGCCATACCCAAATAGGTTCACAAAATACTTTATCCTTAGTCTCTTTTGCTTTTTGTAAAGCCTCTTCAGTATACCCATCAGACTTTGCAGTTCCTGCACCACCACTATTAGGTCGTTTAGCTAACTCCATACCAATACATCCTCTGTACTCTGAATCTTTAAAGGTATCCATAAAATCATTCATCGGATTACATATTTCTAACCAACCTCTTTCAGTTGACCACTTTGAATTAGTGTAAACGTCACTAATATTAATCATTACGTATCCACCACGTTTGACGGATGGCCATAGATTTTCTAAAGTAGTTTGTAGGAACATCTTATTCCATGCATCAATGTCTTTATATCTAACCCAACTTTGTGTATCATCGTAACTATATCTTTCAACACTAAAATACGGTGGGGATGTAAAGACTGTATCATACATATTTTCTTTGTATTCAAAATCCTC
>TARA_A100001201_G_scaffold43498_2_pt1 | contig 16650 bp, 18 predicted proteins | sample TARA_A100001201 | Tara Oceans TARA_A100001201 (sample SAMEA2619872) | marine metagenome | biome: marine biome (ENVO:00000447); feature: surface water layer (ENVO:00002042); material: "saline water (ENVO:00002010), including plankton (ENVO:xxxxxxxx)" | depth 5 m | reverse complement strand
CGGGCTTGGAGAAAGGCTCGTGAAATGGGGGAGATAAATAACTCAATAACAAAAGGCGAAGGGAACATTGCGGGTTTTTTGGGTGAACAAGTTGCTAATGAAATTATTAAAGGTGACGTAACCAACACCTATAACTATGACATAGTTAAAGATGGAATAAGGTACGATGTCAAAACCAAAAGATGCACTAGCAAACCAAAAGATTATTACGAGTGTTCCATCGCCTCTTTACAAAAAAAGCAAGACTGTGATATATACATATTTGTTAGAATAGAAAATATTAATGGTCGCTGGAAAAGAGCTTGGGTGCTTGGACAATACTATAAGCACAAATATTTTGAAGACGCTAAGTTCCTGAAAAAGGGACAGGTTGACGGCGATAATAACTTTAGGGTTAAAGCAGACTGCTACAATATCGCCATAAGAGATTTGAAAGAGATAGAAAATTGAATTGGACACCACTAAACTGTAAAACACACTACAGCCTACAAAAGGGCTTTTGCAAAAACGACCTATTAGCCTCTAGGTGTAAAGAGTACGGATATACTGCTTGCGGTATTGCCGACCTTGGAAGCCTAGCCGGTGCGGTTGACTTTCATCAACAGTGTAAAGCCAATGGCATAAAGCCTATAATTGGCTGTGACTTTGATGGCTACATCCTGTACGCTAGGAATAAACAGGGTTGGTTTGATCTAATCAGATATGTTTCTAATCAAAACCTAGATGTACTTAAACAGGTTGCGTCTGCGGGGAATGTCTTGTGTGTGTCACGGGATTCTAATGGTCTAAAAAAGTTATTTAAGGTCAATCACGTAGAATATAAAAACCTGAATGAAGATGCTGTCTATTACGTAGACGAGGACGACGTAGAGTGTCATAGGGTAATGCTTTGCTCGGGAATGAGAACAACCCTAAAAAAGGTAAACGCCCTCATCAAAGATGAACAAGAGGTTGATAATCAAGAATTCTTTACTGAAAACTCTTTCTATTTACGAAAAGCGGAAGACAAGCAAGACGACTCCAGTGTTACGGCTAAGATAGTTAGTATGTGCGAGGAATACGAAGTGGCTGGCAAACCAATGCTTCCAAAGTTTGATTGCCCCAATCAATTAGACGAAGATGAATATCTTACTCAACTATGTAGAGAGGGCTGGAGAGACAGGCTTCAGTCGCAGGATAAAGTTTCTACTAGTGAAGACAAAGAAACCTACGCAAATAGAATTCGTGAAGAGCTGAAGGTTATTATAAAAGCAGAACTATCTGGCTACTTCTTAATTGTTCAAGATATAGTAAACTTTGTCAAAAAACAAGGATGGCTAGCGGGCCCCGGAAGAGGATCAGCCGCAGGGTGCTTGGTTTCTTACCTTCTGGGAGTTACGGATGTAGACCCAATTGAATACGATCTTATCTTCGAGAGATTCTACAACGAGGGTAGAAACACAGAAGACTACGTTTCCCTACCCGATATTGATATGGATGTTCCTGCGGAGCATAGGGACGCTGTAATTGATTATATCAAGCGTAAGTACGGAGAGGAGAATGTGGCACAGATGATTACCTTTGGTCGTCTACAGGGCAGGGCGGCAGTAAAAGAAGTGCTAAGAATAAATGATGCCGTGTCTTTTGCTGAAATGAATGCTATAACTGATAGTATTCCAGACGAGGCTAAGATATCTGACCAACTAGAATTGATGGAAGACAAGTCTATTATAAAATGGACACTAGAAAACGAGCCAGAAAATCTCAAAAACTGGTGCATGGTCAACGAGGACGGTCTTTTAGAGGGTCCTCTTTCACACCTCTTTGAGCAGGCGATAAAAATAGAGGGAACTAATAAATCTCAAGGAAAGCACCCAGCGGGAGTTATAATATCCAAGCATAGGCTGGCGGACGTTTGTCCGATGACAAAAGACAAGTCTGGAGACACGGTGGCCGCCTTTGACATGGGGGATTTAGAGACTCAAGGTCATGTAAAGTTTGATGTGCTGGGCATTGACTTACTATCTAAAATAATGGAGATTTCAAATGATAACAACTGATGCTAATAAACAGGAATATATGTCGGTAATTTTTGCCGGATGCTACATAGAATGTAATGGCGTGTCGCTTTGCAACCTAGAAGATCATCTTAGGTCGAAAGTAGGAGTGCCTAGAGCTAAATATCAAGTGTGCTCAGATAGGGATAGGTTTCATGCACTTTTCTATACGCTAGACGAGGCTGTTGACAAATTTATTGAACTTAAAAACAAAAAGAGGTACAAATGAATTACAGAGATATCATAGTATTTGACTTTGAAACCGGCGGAAGAAACCCCCAGAAATGCCAACCAACGCAAATTGCTGCGGTTGCTATTCACGCTAGAAAGCTGACGCTTCAACCGGGAGGAACTTTCAACAGCGAAATTCGACCAATCATTGATGACGAAAAAGCTATAGCTGCTGGCTTTGATCCGCTTGAAGATGAGGCACTAGAAATAACCAGAAAAACAAGAAAGGATCTAGCTAAGGCACCAATGCCCAAAACGGTCTGGAAGAAGTTTGCCCAGTTCTGTGATAAGTATAACTTCAAAAAAACCAGCTTTTCTGCACCAATCGCAGCCGGATACAATATTAACGGTTATGACATGCCAATCGTAGAGCGTATGTGTCAGATGTATGGTCCGATTGATGAAAAAAGAGGAAGACAGAAAATCTTCAATCCAATTTTTACTATGGACTTGATGCAACACGTATATTGCTGGTTTGAGAATAACTATGATGTAAAAGGATACAGCATGGATTATTTGCGTGACTACTTTGGTATGCCCAAGGACAACGCTCACGATGCTCTGCAAGACGTTAAGGATACGGCAAACATCCTTATAAAGTTCCTTAAGATGCAAAGAAATCTGTCTAAAAAAATTAAGTTTGAAAAAGCGTTTGCCAATGGTGAGATGTATGTCGTTTAATATTAACAACTTTGAAGATGATAAAGTTTGGGATCTAATTTGTGATGGCAACACAAAGGGTGTTTTTCAATTAGAGTCCAGTCTAGGTAAACATTGGGCTAAAGAGGTCAAGCCTAGAAACGTCAAGGAGCTGGCGGCTTTGATTAGCCTAATTCGTCCCGGTTGTCTAAAGGCTAAAGATGCTGACGGAAAGAGCATGACGCAGGTATACGCCGACAGAAAGGCTGGCAAGCCTAACAGTCCGGTAGAATACCTCCATGAGTCACTGGAACCTATTCTAAAAGAAACATATGGCGTTCTTGTTTATCAGGAACAGTCTATGAAGATAGCTCAGGTTCTAGCTGGATTCGATCTTAAAGAGGCAGACGCCCTACGTAAGGCTATCGGTAAGAAGAAAGCAGACCTCATGGAGAAAGTAAAAACGGCATTTCTGGAGGGCACAGCCAAGAAAGCCATAGTCACCCAAGAGGTTGCTGAAGAGCTGTTTTCTTGGATTGAAAAGTCTAACAGATACGCCTTCAATAAATCTCACGCTGTGTCGTATGCTATTAACGCATACTGGTCAGCATACTGCAAGACGTATAGACTTAAAAAGTTTTATGAGAAATACTTAAATCGTTCTGATAGAAAGCCAAAGCCGGATATCGAAAAGAAACAGCTAATTATGGATGCTAGGAGATCAGACATTCAGGTTTTGCCTCCTCGTCTACAGCACCTGCATACAGACTTCACTAGAGATCCTGAGAAAGATGTTATATACTTCGGGTTAAGACACATTAAAAATGTCGGTACTAAAGAGTGTGAAAAAATAGAAGAGCTTCTTGAGAACGAAGATGTCTCAAATTACAGTTGGATGGACTGCCTTGTAAAGATAATATATAAACTCAATTTGAATAAGCGTTCCGTTATATCCTTAATATCTGTCGGTGCATTCAATGGCAAGTCTAATAGAATCAGTCGCCAAAAGATGTTGTATGAGTTTGATAGCTGGAAACAGCTTTCAGCCAGAGAACAAAAGTGCATACAAGAAAACCACGATAGTCAAGATCCCTCATTGTACGCAGAGAATCTTTCTGATGCGATAGATCATATGGTTAATAAGATTAAGGTAAATTCCAGAAGAATGCCTACAGTCATGGACATCAAAAACTCTTTGGAGAACCCATTTTACGATTTAGATGACAGAGCCGTGACGATAGCTACGGATGAAGAGAAATATATGAGCTGTTCTCTAACTTGTGATAAAATAGATGGAATTGACCTAAATGTTAACACTAACATGTGCAAAGACATAGCAAATGGAACGATAACAGGTAAAGCGAATCTCGCGGCACAGATTGTATCTGTTAGAACTTATAAAACTAAACGCGGTAAAAATCCCGGTCAATTGATGGCCTTTTTGTGTGCTGAGGATGGAAGCGGCTCTGTTGATTCGATTACTGTTTTCCCAGAGTGTTATGAAAAGCATAGGGATTTGTTGGTAGAAGGTAATACGGTACTAATGATTGGCGAAACATCTAAGAAAGATAAAACATCATTAATAGTTAATCAAGTATCGCAAATTTGAAAGGAATAAAGTGAATAAATGTCATTTTCTAGGGAAGCTCGCTGGCGACCCTGAAATATCTGTCGAGAATGGAGCTTCTGTAGTTAGATTCACCTTGGAGGTAGAAGAGTATAGAAGAAACAAGGACAAAGAAAAAATAAGATCTTTTACATATCTGGATTTTGAGGCTTGGGACACGGCTTCTCAGGCTATTAGCAAGTATGCCTACGATGGATGTATGATGGCTATAGAGTCTATAGCAAGAAACGACGAGTCAGATCCAGAACTTGATTATGTCATATTTAGGGTGACAAGTTTTAAAATTTTGCATTGAATGGTGTCTAATGAGAAAAAAGAGAGTTCTTTTTGTTACTGAGGCATCTTGGAAGAACACTGGTTATTCGGTGTACACAAGAGAGGTTCTCACAAGATTAAATCAGGTAGACGGACTGGAGGTAGCAGAGCTTGCTTGCTACGCTACAGCGGATAGTCCTGAAATCAAGACAACCCCTTGGAAAGTCTACCCAAATAAGCCTCTACCGGGATCACCAGAATTCAGTCTTTATAAAGGCAATCCGAGTCAAGTCTTTGGTGAGTTCACATTCAATAGAGTCTGCCTAGACTTCATGCCTGACATTGTTATGGACATACGTGACTGGTGGATGTTTGAGTATCAGCAAAGGTCTCCGTTTAGAGACATGTTTCACTGGGCGATCATGCCTACGGTTGATGCTGCACCACAGAACCCACAGTGGATCAACACTTTTCAATCCGCAGATGCCGTCCTAGCATACTCTGAGTTTGGTCGAGACACGATGCTCAGCCAGTGTGATAACATAAATTTTGTAGACATAGCTTCTCCAGCGGCAAGCGAAGTATACACTCCCGTGTTAGACAAAGAAGAACACAAAACTAAAATGGGCATAGACCCTACATGTACCATAATTGGTACGGTTATGAGAAACCAGAGGAGAAAGCTATATCCAGATCTGTTCAAAGCATTTAGACAATACTTAGATAAAACCAAAAACTGCGACGTATTCCTTCTCTGCCATAAATATTACCCAGATATTGGCTGGGAGACGCCAGCACTATTAGACGAGTTCGGCCTTAATAATAGAGTTCTTTTCTCTTACAAGTGCTCTGGATGCGGTGCTTTGAGTATAGACTTCTTTCAAGATTCGGTTGGCTACTGTGGAAAGTGTCATCAGCTCAAAAGGCAATTGGTAGGAATAGAGAATCCAATAGACTCACATGAGCTTAATGAGATATACAATACTTTTGACGTTTATGTGCAATATGCAAATAGCGAAGGATTTGGTATGCCACAGTTAGAGGCTGCATACGCTGGTCTTCCTGTGGTATCTACATATTATTCGGCAATGCAATCGGTTGTAGATAACATTGGAGGATATCCTGTGCCACCGCTTTCATATTCAATGGAATGTGAAACCGGATGCTACAGAGCGATACCCGATAATAACCACTTTGTAGAGTTGCTCGATACTCTTATTTCTAACAAGAACGCACTTAGGAAAAAGGGACTAGAAACATCTAACCTAGCTAGAAATCATTATAGCTGGGACAAAACAGCCGCAGTGTGGGAAAAGCACATATCCTCAGTAGAGATGAAAGACCATTCAGAAACTTGGCTTTCTCCTCCACAAATAAAAACACCAGCTACAAGTATACCAGAAAACATAGTCGATATGTCTGACAAGGTTAACTTTTTGTTTTCAGACATACTACACAAGCCCGAGTGGATTGGTACTTATTTGTGGTGCAAAATACTGAGGGACTGTATATATAAATACAGAGTTAAAAACGCTGACGCAGACTTCTATTTTAATGAGTCACACGTATCGTCACAAGACAAGTATGAGCCCTTTAGCTTTGAACAGGCGTGTGAAGAAATGGCTCATTTTAGAAATAGGATTAACGAGTGGGAGCAAATGAGGGGACAGCTAATTGGCAGGAAATTTTAAAATGAGTTTTGATAAGCCGGACTTCAGCTATGCAATAGCCTTGATGCAAGGACAGGAAGACACCTTTGTGTTTGATCCGCCACAGGTGAGAGACATTCTATTTGATAAAATGTTATCCACCTTTGATGGCCCCATAAACGTATTTCAGGTGGGTGCCATAGAGTCTTTGGACGGCAAGTTCAGAGTGGGTTCTGGCTGGAGCGACACTATATTCGGAAAATACATTCTAGAAAACGGAGGATGTATCACTGTTGCAGACATAAATTTAGATCACTTGGCACACTCATTCTTGGTGGCATCCAACAAAGGGTATCCAATTCAAATAAAGTTTGGGGATGCGATAAACCATATCCAAGAGGGCTATGATATATACTACCTAGACGGGGCCGATGAACCTCTTGGACACCAGCAAACACTAGAACAATTTCAGAAGATAGAACATACTAAGTCTTTAGTCATTGTAGACGATGTTCAGACAAAAGCCCTTTTCCTTAAAGATTATTTAGAAGAAAAGCAAATAGGTTTTGAGCTTCATAACATAGGTAATGGCGGTATGATTACGGTAGACATGAGAGATAAAGATGAACACTAAGAGGCTATGGGCATCATACACTAAAGAAGATATGAAGTACAGCTTTGACTATGGTCAATTCAGCCAAGACTGGTGTGTAAACAGAATACTTGATATTAACAACGGTTTTTTTCTAGACATAGGTGCTGGTGTTAGCGATCATAACGCCGAAGAAGTTGTAATTAGTACTATGAGCAACACATATGGCCTAGAGAAATTTAGAGACTGGAACGGTATAGCGATAGATTATGACGATGTATACATAAGGGAAGCAAGCAAATTTCGTTCATGTACGCTCGTCTGCGAGGATCTCATGAAAACAAATATAAACGAGATACTAAAACAGCACGACGCCCCACAAAAAATGGACTATCTTTCTTTTGACGTTGATGCAGCACAAGAGAAGGTATTGGAAGACTTGGATTTATCTACATATAGCTTTCGAGCAATAACTTTTGAGCACAACCTGCACCTAAGTTTTCAGGACGACAACTGGAAGAAAGTGTACAGAGACTCTAGAGACAAATTTATTTCTTCAGGGTATAAAATACTTTTTGGCAACGTTGGTCTTTATCCGAATCAGCCAGTAGAAGACTGGTATGTTGATCAAGAAACATTTGACAAATATGAGAAGATTTCTTCTGAAAACCTAACCAGAGATCAAATGATAGGAGCAATTCTAAAGGGATGAAAGTATTATACATAGGAAATTACAAAGATGGTACGGGATGGGCAAATGCCTGTGCTGGAAATATATTGGCACTGGACGCCGCTGGCATAGATGTTGTGCCGATACCAATAAGCTTTGAGCAGGAGGACAGTCCCTACCCGCAAAGAATCAAAGAGCTGGAAGAAAAGCATATCAGCAAATACAGCAACTTAGATTGTGATGTGGTAATCCAACACACGCTGCCAAATCTGTACTGCTATGACGCAACGTATCAAAAGAATATCGGTTTTTTTGACACGGAATCCTATGATTTCTCAAGAACCGGCTGGCATTATTCCGCTAACCTATTAGATGAGATATGGGTTCCCAGTCAGCAAAATCTAGACGCCTGTGTCAGAAGCGGTGTTGATGTTCCTGTGAAAATAGTTCCTCACTCTATAGACGTAGAGAAGTACCAAAACACAAACGGACAAAAAATAAGAGAACTTACTAATACGTTTACATTTGGATTTGTCGGAGAGTTCATAGAAAGGAAAAATATAAAGGCTTTAATACAAGCTTTTCATATAGAGTTTGATCCAAGAGAGCCTGTAACGCTTTTTATAAAGACATCTAAGGCTCCTTTGGAAACAATACAGGGGTATTGTTCGCAAGTTAGGAAGGGTCTAAAGATAAGGAAGCAATACAAAGAAGAGATCGTCGTAGCTGGCATGATGCCTAAAAAAGACTATCTTTCTGTCCTTAATCAAATCGACTGCTTTGTCATGCCAAGCAGAGGAGAAGCCTTTTGCATACCGGCATTAGAATCTATGGCAATGGGAACTCCTGCCATATACACCGATGGAATAGGTATGGACTTTTGTGTTGGAGAAGCGGTAGAATCTAAGCTAGTGCCATGCTTTGGTGCTGTTGATACGCTGCCTGATATTGACACGGCTGCAACATTGTGGCAAGAAATTGATGTTTTGTTGTTGTCAAAGGCTATGCGTAAAGCCTATAATAGATATAAGACAGATGAAGAGTTGGCGTTAAAGGAACGTTGTTTGTCCGAGGCTAAAAAGTTTGACCACGCATCAGTTGGATCTATAATGAAGGAGTTGCTTAGTGACGGCTAGTGCTACAAAGAGATCAATTAGATCTTACATGAGAAAGGTTAAAAGGGGAGATAAATTAAACATATTGACCTTTGCGACCCATGAGAGGTATGAAGAAAACCTATGTAAAACTGGACATAACTTTTACTCTCTAAAAGTTGGTGGTAAGCAGTGGGACGCTGAGTATGCGAAAGTTCCTGAAAACTATCACATTATAAGTAGTGTTCCAGACTATATTGATTTTGATTTGGTATTGTCACACACCAGTTGCGAAAGGATGCTTATTGCGATTAATGCTCTTTCGATGACCAACTCCTTAGACAAAATGAGCGTACCTATGATACGACACTGTCATATACTGCCAAATCCAAAAGCGGATATGAGTTTACAGCAGCAGTCGTTACAGTACAAAAGCTTTCCGGCGTCTGTCAACTCTTTTATATCTGAGTTTAATGCCAACGCTTGGGGCTTTGAAAACGAAAAGGTTTCAATTGTAGAGCATGGAATTGACACAGACTTTTGGCGGCCAGACGATTCTGTAGTAAGAGATAATGTGGCACTATCTGTTGTTAACGACTGGGCTAACAGGGACTGGTGCTGCGGATTTGGGCTTTGGTGCGGTACTGTTGGTTTAAATACAGAAAGACAGTTACCGATACGTGTAGCCGGAAAAAACCCCGGTTTATCGGAAGCGGCTAAAAACACCGATCACCTAAGACAAATTTATCAATCTTCAAGGATATTCTACAACACGTCACTACACTCACCAGTCCCAACGGTGCTGATGGAGGCTATGGCGTGCGGCTGTGCGGTTGTTAGTACTGACACTTGTATGATACCAGAAGTAATTCAACATGGAAAAAATGGCTTCCTTTCAAATGACCCGAATGAACTTAGATCCTTTCTTGAGCTTTTAATGAAAGATGAAAAACTCGCTTCTGAAATGGGCCAAGAAGCCAGAAAAACTATCTGCGAAAAATACAATTTAGACAGATTTGTAGAGAACTGGAACAACCTTTTCTACGATACTTTAGAAGGAATAAAATAATGAAGGTATATCTTAGTCAGGGTAACGCTGCTGACGAGGCTTTGGTGCATTTTTCTAATGTCTCAAGTTTTTCAAGGGGTGTTATGGACAGCGAAGCAACACAAATTATTTGCGACTGCTTTCTGTCTACATTTCTAAGAAAAGATGTTGCGTCTGTTTTGGATATCATACTAAAAAAGATGAGAGCCAACTGTGAACTAACAATTATAGAGCCAGACTTTTATCTAATATCCAAGCATATATTCCATGAAGATGTAGATATTGATGTAATAAATGATCTAGTGTTCTCCCAAGGAGCAATGAAATCTATGCTGAGCATGGATAAAATAGAGAAGATGATTGGAAATGGCTTTGAAATTTCTTCCAAACATTTTGACGAACAGTCTTGTAGATCAATACTAAAAATAAAGAGGGCCAAATGACAAGCATAAAAACAAACTGTAAACAATGCACATTCGCAAAGATAAAAACTCCGCACCTAGGAACTAGGGAGGGAGTACAGGTTGGCTGTTCTCTCGGTAGAAGCGACATACTGGGAGTTGACGAGACCAATGAAGAGGGGTGGTACAACCTAAGTAGGTTCTGCAATACCTACAGGCCCGACGAATGGGTTAATGACTTAGAGTTTGAAGAAGCCATGAATCCAGAAGAGACCGTCCTAGAGGAAGTATTTCCCAGAATGGGATTTTTTGTAAACTTGGACACCTCTAAAGACACGGGCAGAAATGAGTCCTTGGATTCTTTGAGAGTAACTCTTGAGAGCATAGCCAACATAGAAGACACAGAGGCAGCCTATGTTGCGGTAATTACAGACAAGGTTGAATTCAACGAGGGTATCTGGTCATTACTAGTTGAGCTTTTTGATGATACTGACGCTAAGTATCACATAGTTCAGCTAGATACAGAACTTGATAGCCCAGAATTAACTGTTGACCAAGCCTTTACACATGGTCAGAACGGCTGGATACATGTAACTTCTGACGGTCAAGTCGTAGAAAAAGACACCGCCTCTAGACTGCATCAGATCTTAAACATTGATCTTAGAAGACTTGTTATGATCGAGCCCTATGAAGGAATAAACGGCCTCACTTTCCCCTCTTACTTGTTTAAGTTTTTGAACGGCAATAGTCCTAAAATATTTCAAGACGCAAGTTCAATGACTGGGACTTTTGTAGAAAAAGTAAAGTCTGCGGATGAAAAGACTGAGGGAGAATCAATGATAATGAGCTGGGAGGAATTCAGTGCTTCCTAAAGTAGCAATAATATGTGCAAATTACAATTATGGTAATTATATAATAGACGCCATAGAAAGTATAGACAAGCAAACATATCAAGGCCCAATTAAGTTATACGTTGTTGATGATGGATCTTCCGACGACTCTTGGGATAAGATGAAAAACTATAAAGAGTCAAAAGAAGACAAAGAAAAATATAACTTCATGAGGATTAAAAACTCAGGAGCGTCCGTCGCTAGAAATGTTGCAATTCAACACGCTTGGGAATGGGCTGACATATTTGGGATATTAGATTCAGACGATGCCTACCTTCCCGAGAAGGTAGAAAAGCTAGTAGCGAAGCTTGTCGAACATGAAGAAATAGGAGTGGCGTGTGCGGACTACGTAAATTGTTTTCCGAATTATACCAAAAGAGAGTTCAAGAATTCATACGATAAACAAACTCTTGTTCAAAGATGTACCGTCCACAGCAACTCACTAATAAAAAAAGAGTATTTGGAAAAGGTAAGATTGCCGAACGGAGAGTTCTTTGATAGCCGTCTGCACGGTCCAGCTAGCGAGGGATTTATAGGATGCACAGAGGACTACGACCTATGGCTCAGATTGTCCGATCACTGTATAATGACTCATGTGCCAGAATGTCTGGGCATAGCTAACCAACACGGTAACAACCAGTCTATGAAAATGACCACAGAAATATTTTTGAAACAGGCAGAGATTTTAGGCTCTAGATAATGGCAAGATTCACAACTAAAATAACCAAGGACACAAACAGAAAAAGCAGAGACTCTAAACAAGTCACTGTTGCTATACTATCTGCTGGTGCTGGAAGTAGAATCAAGTCATATGAGCCCAGAGGATTATTGAAAATAGGATCTTCTTGTTTAGTAGAGCATCAACTTAAAGTAATACAGCAAAGTTTTGACGATCCTGAAATCATTAATGTAGTCGGTTGTCACGCAAACAAGGTAATAAAAAAAATAAAGGGCAGAGCAAGAATAGTAGAAAATCAGTTTCACGAAGAAACCAACTCCTCGGAGAGTCTCAGGCTAGCATTTAACAACACCCCTAACGCCAGTGTACTTTTTATGCACGGAGACTTGTACTTTAATCAGCAGACCCTTAATGTTAATTACGATAAGTCCTTTGTCATCCTAGACACAAAAGGTCAAATCAAAGACACAGAGGTGGGAGCGACTATATGCGACGACAAGCTGTCAATACTTTCATACGGTCTACCGATTAAGTGGGCACAGATAGCCTATTTTACTGCCAAAGAATACAAGATACTTAGGAACATATTTAATAAATATGAAGCTCAGGATAAGAAAAAGTTATCGTTTGAATTAATCAACATGGTTATCGAAAACGGAGGAAAGTTCAAATGCTACGAACCGGAAAAGATGTCTATTGTGGAAATTGATAGAATAAAGGATATAAGATGAAGATACTAATTTCTAGCGATGGAACTCATGCACACTATTACCAAAGAATGGCATGGGCTAACGCTTTTCAGGCCTGTGGTATACAAACCGCAGTATGGGACTGTAAGACAATTCCAGCCTTTGATGTTTTCGATTCCTTTGAGCCTGACGTTTTCTTGGGACAGTCCTATAACCTTACACCAGATGTCATAAAGTGTATCTACGAAAGACCACACCTCAAGGTTGGTTTACGTGCTGGTGACTGGGGAGATCATGGCTCGTCCGTAGATACCAGCAGGTTCAACGTGCTGTTCTGCTCACCAAAGGAAATAGAGACCCTCAAAAAGCTAAAAGAAGAAACGGGTCAGCCTGAGTTTGTGCATATACACTATCCAGAAAACGCAATAAGTGTAACACATAACAACTTTGAAAAAATTGGAATACGAGCGGTATCGCTAATGATGTGTGCCGATACTATGACCTACTCCAATGCCAAGCCAGACCCGACGCTGAAATGTGACCTAGGATTTGTAGGCGGCTTTTGGCCCTACAAAGGTCAAGTTATTACGCCTTACTTATTTCCTCTGCTTCACCCAATAAACAAGTACAAGGTAAAGATTTTTGGAAATCAGCGTTGGCTGGTAAACCAGTACTGTGGAGTCATAGCGGACGATAAGGTTAAGGATCTCTTTGTCTCCGCAAAGATATGTCCAAATTTAAGCGAGCCTCATGCACAGGAGTTTGGGTTTGATGTCAATGAAAGGATATTCAAGATTCTTTGTGCTGGAGGGTTTTGTATTAGTGACAATGTTCAAGGGTACAAGGATACCTTCGGGGACTGTGTCCCTATCGCAGAAAACCCTGAACACTTCGAGCAACTGGTAAATTATTATCTAGAAAACCCGCAAGAAACGTGCGATATAAGTAAAAGGGGAAGTAGACTAGTCTTGGAAAACCATACTGGCTTCCATAGAATAGCTCAGATACTAGAAGAGTTTGGACACTTAGATATGTCAAATGATTTATTAAGCCAATATAAGGAATCAATAAATGTCTGATAAAGTTATGATAACTGGTGCTAATGGTTTCTTGGGAACTGCCGTGTGTCATGCCATAAGCCGCAAACAAGACTATGAAGTGGTAGCACTCAATGGTAAGGCTGAATATGACCTAACGAATCAAAAATATGTAGACTATGCATTGCAACAACATGAGCCAGATATTGTTATTCACTTGGCGGCTGTGTGTGGCGGCATAGGTATAAATAAAGAAAAGCCCGGCAGGTTCATGCACGATAACTTAGCTATGGGTATGAATCTCATCGAGTCATGCCGTAAATATGATAAGCTAAAAAAGTTTGTCATGGTCGGCACTGTCTGTGCTTATCCCAAGTTTACTCCAGTGCCTTTCAAAGAGGATGATATCTGGAACGGTTATCCAGAGGAGACAAATGCCCCTTATGGAATTGCTAAGAAGGCTTTGATGGAACTTCTAATAGCTTACAACAAGGAGTACGGCTTTAATTCGACCAATCTTATCCCCGTCAACATGTATGGTCCTAATGATAATTTCAAGCCTTGGAGTAGTCATGTTATCCCAGCACTCATCTTAAAAATGGATAAGGCAATAGAACTAAATAGCCCAACCATAGAACTATGGGGAACAGGAAACGCAAGTAGAGAATTTTTGTACTCAGAGGATTGTGCTCAGGCTATCCTTAGAAGCTTAGCAATAGATACAACGCCACACCCTATAAATGTAGGAACAGGACAAGAGATAACAATTAAAGATCTAGCTTTAACCCTGAAAAGCATAATGGGTTATGAGGGCGAAATCGAGTTCAATCCGGAATTCCCAGATGGTCAGCCACGAAGATGCTTAGACACCAGTAGGGCCTATAAGGTTTTGGGATTTGAGGCGACGACAGATCTGTATGCGGGACTAAAGCAAACGGTTAGCTGGTACTACAGAAATAAAAAGAAGGAGAAGTTTGTTGATTACTTCGATCATATTCAGTAAGGATAGACCGCTACAGCTAGATCTGTGTCTTAAAAGTATCAATAGAAACTTCGTGAACTGCCAAAACAAAATAGTAATTCACAATAATTCCGATCTATACTCTCAAGCACAGCAGTCTCTAGAAGCAGAACATGAAAACTGCCAGTTTTGGAGACAGGGCAGATCTTTATTTAGAGATGTTTTTGCAGCAATCGCAAGCTGTCCAGATGAATATGTCTGCTTCTTTACAGATGACGATATATTTTATTCAAGATTTGAAGTTGCTGACATGGGTTTCTGGAACCCTCTTATTTGCTGCTTGTCTTTGAGAATGGGAGCAAACGTCTGCGAAAGATATCATAACGGCATCGCCATAAACAACCCGCCACCTAGACAGTTCCTGCAACCAGAAGGATACAAGGATATAATAGCTTGGCAAAAAACGTCAACCGAGTATGGAAGCTATTGGTCTTACTCGCTATCGGTTGACGGTCATGTGTTTAAGAAAGAAGAAATTCTACAAATGATGGACGAGTTGTGTTTCCTAGAAGATATGTATGTAAAAAGAGGAGACAATAGAGCTTGGTGCCAGATAGGAAATGGCCATCGTAGCGAAGGTCTTAGCATAACACCAAACCAGCTAGAGACGGCCTTACAGCGTTTTTGGACAATTACGGGCAACTATATTGCATCTCCTATGAATAGCGTAGTAGTTAATAGTCCAAACAACTCAGTACAGACTACACACGACGACAACGCGAACGGCTATCAGCACTCAGCTAACACGCTTGACTTACTAGACAGCTACATTTTAGGTAAAAGAATCGACATCGACCTTATAGACTTTGGGCAGGTAAGATGTCCTCATACAGAAATAAATATTGCAGGAGCGATAAGATGATATTTAACATAAGTCAGATACATCAGACTTTTCCTATAAGAGGAGTCATGCATGTTGGTGCATTTGCTGGCGAAGAACTTAACCAGTATAGATCAATAGGTCTTTCCAACACCATCATGTTTGAGCCACAGGAACATCTTTATAATAGCATTAAAAGCAGATGCATTGTAAACGAAAAGATTTACAACGTCGCACTAGGTTCTGAAAGAGGGTCTAAGGACATGTATATTTCTTTTAGGGAGGGTGGAGTAGCTCACGGCTCAGGTGCTTCCAGCTCTCTATTGAAGCCAAAGGTACATCTAGAAGAGCATCCAGAAGTAACCTTTCCGGAAACAAAAACCGTAGAGGTTCACACGCTAGACGACTATTACGACCCTCAATATAATTTTTTGAATATTGATGTTCAAGGATATGAGTTAGAGGTATTAAAGGGGGCAAGCAAAACACTAGCTAATGTTGATGCTATGATACTAGAAGTTAACAGGGACGAGGTATATGAGGGCTGTCCAATGATAGAAGACATAGACAATTTCTTGAGGGGCTTTGGGTTTAATCGTATCGCTGAAGTGTGGCAATCCAAAAGTTGGGGAGACGCTTTATATGCAAGGAATTAGTATTGTAACTGGGACTCTGAATAGAAGATCTTACATAGTACCGTTACTGCAAAACACGATATTTGCTGATGATAGAATAGAACTCATCCTAGTCGATGGCGGAAGTACTGACGGCACTGTCGAGATGATGAGACATGTGAAGCATGAGTACCCAAGAGTAAAATTCATCGAGGTCGGCCAGAGAAGTTCATATCCCCACTATATGAACCTTGGAATTAAGCACGCATCTCATGACCTTGTGTGTCAGTGGAACGACGACGTACTACTGTGTAATAATTGGCAGGATGTTTTTGACGAGATCGACAGCGATCATGACGCTTATTTGTTTAACTGGAAGACAGGAGAAGCTGAAGACGAACATGACGACCAATGGCTAGCCTGCGACTATATGAGAGACAATGGATGGATAATAATCAATAATGCCGAGTTTTCTTATCCTCAAAGCATTGGCGAGGCTCGTGGCGAAATTGTTATGAATTACGGAATATACAAGAAAGATGTATTTAGAAAATATGGGCTATATAACAATGAGTATAGCTATTATTGTGCTGACGGGGAAATGGCTATGCGGGCCTTCTATGGAGGGGCTAAGTTTAAGAGCTGCATAAATGTAAAA
>TARA_A100001201_G_scaffold57740_1_pt1 | contig 16664 bp, 18 predicted proteins | sample TARA_A100001201 | Tara Oceans TARA_A100001201 (sample SAMEA2619872) | marine metagenome | biome: marine biome (ENVO:00000447); feature: surface water layer (ENVO:00002042); material: "saline water (ENVO:00002010), including plankton (ENVO:xxxxxxxx)" | depth 5 m | reverse complement strand
TTTTGGCTAAAATTAACTGTTGCGTCAGTAAAATTAGAATCTGCATGTAGCTCACCGACAACATCGTCAGTAGTTCCCCAATATTTTGGGCTAGCATCATCTACCATAGCTTCAAACAGAGTGATTGTCGAAAAGGCTCTTTTGAAGACCATCTCTGCTTGATTTGGGGCGCCACTAGTGCCAGTTCCGTCGTATAGTCCTACCGGAGAAGCGTCACCTTTTGAATCAGTGTCTGTCAAATATTTTAAAGTTATATCATCTCCGCTGATGGCAGTGACCAAGAACGTATAGTCGGACATATTTCCACCACCAGCGTCTTCAGTATTCATGAAACCAATATCGCCAACATGGATACCTGTTGGAGTTGTTTCAAAGGTGACAGTATAAGAAGGGCCACTGCCTGAAGTAGTGGCGGGAGTTTCTGTATCTATACTTTGGTTTGATCCTATGCTGACTGTTGTAGTAGCCATAAAATGAATCCTTGCTAACTAAAATCTTGTCCTACAACTACAGCATTATAATAATGCACACTACCAGCGGGAATACCAAAGTTCAAGAATCCTATAATATCTGCTTTGTTGGCTGTGGTTGTCAAAGTTGGAGCAGTACCTCCCGCAAAGTTGACAACAACGGCAGTTCCATCTGTAGCATAGAAAGCAGAGAAGTCTACTGTCCTACTGCCTGTGCCGTCTTGTTCAAATCTGATAATTACTTTTTGTCCTTCAGCCTGATTTTTAAACCAAATTTCATCTACGTTATTGTCTAACTGAACCCTAAAGAAACCAGCTTCAGCTAAGTCTAAAGTCACCACATTTCCTGACCCGCCACCTTTCAATGTCTGACCTGTAACAACGGCGTTTGTTTTTGATATTGAAGAGTGTATGGCTTTAGAGCATTTAAGAGGTTTTGATACCTCTACAGCCTCTTTGCTGTATGTAACTTCAGTACCCGCATCTTGGGTATTAAACTTCATATAAGAGTTACTAGACTCAGTAATATCTAAAGCACTAGCAACGTTATCTTTAAGTGTAATTTTTCCAGTACCAGTATTCGCGCCAGACAAATCAACATTTAATCCATTTGCAGCATCTGCAACACTAATACTATCACAATCTATGTCTCCAACATTTGTTATGTTTCCATCGGATACATCAAGAGACCCACAAGCAATACTACTACTACCATTGTCAATATTTCCAAAGCCAGAAGTAATAGAACCAGCATCTAAAGCTCCAACCTCTACAACATTTGCAACTGTTGTGATAGAAGCCTGTGTTGCTCCTGTTACAGTAGCGGCAGTGCCAGAGACGTTGCCAGTTACATTACCAGTAACATTAGCCGTAATGCTACTAGGCAATCCAATAGTAATCGTTCCCGAAGATTCGCCTACTTCTACTTCATTAGCCGTTCCCGAGAATGTTATTGTGCCGCCAAGAGACACGTCGGTAGTGCTACTTCCATCACTGACTGTTATAGATGAGTTGGCTAGCTTTGCGTTGGCTATACTTCCTGCAAGCTGCGCGTTTGTAATTGTTCCACTAAGGCTTGAGGTTGGATAGTTCGTAGCGTCAGCAAGGTCAAAAGCTGGAGTATCATCAGATGCGCCTAAAGCGACACTAACACCGCCAAAACTGACCGAGCTATTTGCAAGTTTATCATTAGCTATGCCCGATAAGCCTAAAGTTATAGTTCCCGAACTAGTAATAGGAGAGCCGCTGTCTACCTGAATGCCATCAGTTCCAGTGATAGCTACACTAGTAACAGTACCCACTGTAGTACTATAACTATAAGATAAGATTTTATCTTCAATCGCGGCGGAGGTCATTATACTAGTATCGTTATTAGCAAATGACTCAGCGGAAGTCTGTACAGCTGTGATACCAACACTATCTACAGTAAGAGTTCCAGCAATAGTCACGTTATTTGGAAGACCAATAGTAATTGTTCCTCCACTTTCTATTACTGTTGTTTCATTGGCTGTGCCTGCGAATGTTAAAGTGCCACCTAAAGCTATAGCAGTTGTATTGGGTGTACTTTCGCTATCAGAAACTGTTATAGAAGAGTTCGCTAGTTTTGCGTTAGCTATACTTCCAGCAAGCTGGGCATTTGTTATCGTGCCGCTTAAGCTAGAAGTAGGATAGTTTGTGGCATCCGACAAATCAAAGGCCGGAGTTGTATCGGAAGCACCAAGGGCCAAAGTAACTCCACCAAAATTGATAGAATCAGACGCCAGTTTTGCGATAGGTATTTCATCATCATCAATGACAAAATTACTAAAATCTAGATAGTAACTTCCTTCTTGATCATCTAGCTTATCCGCATTAAGATTTGCGACCTTCGTTGTAGAAGATACTGTCAAAGGCGCTGTTCCAGTAGACACGTCGGCGTTTAGAGTCTGTGCTCTCAGCTCATAACCTCCAATGTCTATATTGGAAGATGCACCTTGAACTATAGCTAAATTTTGAGCAGCAGAAGTTGTTAACGTTCCAGCAGAAACATCCAGCGTTTTAGTACTGCCTACAGTGACATCACTAGTAGCAATTGTAACACCGTCTATATTTCCGCCGTCTATATCAACACTGTCATGATCTTGAGTAGCAATGTCGCCAAGACCAAGAGAAGTTCTTGCAGTGGCTCCGCTCTCGTAGGCAAAGGCACCTGCGCCAGTAGCAACTACAAATTGACCATCAGATGCTGGAGCTTCAAGTGTAGCCAAGTCTACCAATCCAGCCACTTGGTTTGCTGTAAGGGCTGCGAGAGTATCTAACTGAGCATCATAAGCTTGTACATCACTACCTATTGCCACTCCTAAATTAGTTCTGGCAGCAGAGGCAGTAGACGCTCCAGTACCACCATGAGCAACGGCCACGTCTGTAGCTTGCCATACTCCAGTTGTGATAGTACCTACGGTCGCCAAGTTTGCCGCAGAGGTAATAGAATCTTGCGTTGCTCCTGTTACAGTTGCTGACGTTCCTGAAACATTACCAGTCACATTAGCCGTGATGGTAGATGGTAAGCCAATGGTAATTGTTCCAGAAGACTCTGAGACCTCAACTTCATTGGAGGTTCCTGCAAAGGTAATTGTGCCACCAAGCGATATAGCAGTACTGTCTGAGCCTGCTGCTACAGTAATACTAGAATTAGCTAACTTTGCATTTGCTATACTTCCAGCCAACTGGGTGTTTGTTATCGTGCCACTTAAACTAGAAGTGGGGTAATTTGTAGCATCCGACAAATCGAAAGCCGGAGTAGCATCAGAAGCGCCCAAGGCTACAGTTATTCCGCCAAAGCTAACTGAGTCATTTGCTAATTTTGCGTTGGTTATGCTTCCGGCTAGCTGAGTATTTGTAATCGTACCACTAAGACTTGACGTTGGATAATTAGTGGCATCAGAAAGGTCAAATGCAGGAGTGGTGTCAGAACCACCTAAAGAAAGACTAACACCACCAAAATTGACAGAACTGTTTGCTAGCTTGGAGTTTGCTATAGAAGCACTACCACTTATGTCAGCATCGACAATACTGTGAGACAAAACACCACTAGCATCTAGGTATACAGCTTTTCCAGCTGCATATGTACCAAAGACTGTGTGCGTACCGCTAGACAGTGTTATTTTAGTAGTGTCACCATTACTAGTAGCAAGAACTGTCGTGCGAGCAAGAGTATCTGGGCTAGAGTCGGTGACAGTACCAATACCTATTTCCCAAGAGCCGTTTGCATCTTCGATCGTATAATATGTAGTGTTGCTATTGCCAACGCCAGACACAAAGGTTTGAAAACCACTAGAGGCGCCAGCAAGATTAATTGTGCCAGTGCCTGTAGTGGTCGTGGTCTCTTTTACTCTGTCGGCTATTACAAGTGCCATTTTACATCCCCATTATTGGAATCGTGGAGACTATGCAAATGTAATATCTAAGTCGCCACTAGCAAAAATAAATTGATCGCCATTTCTAACGTCTCTTGGAGTCGTAAGGGCTCCGTGTAGTAGTACATTTCCGGCACTAGCGTGGTCTGTAATAATCACACCAGAAACCATTCCCCAGTCACTACTAGCAGTAGGGAAAGATATACTACCCATATTTTGGGTAGCACCGGCAGCTCCAACAGTTTCCCAATTGTCATTGTCTGGGCCGTGGGCTACTCTAGCATAACTACCACCAGAAAGTTCTTGAGTCACAGTGCCAGCCTCTAAGGTTCCGGCTACGTAGTACTTTACTAGCCCAACATAAATGTTCGATGGTTTTGAGTATGTATCATCTCTAAAAAGATGATCTAGCAACTTACCTTCAAGGTAATTTGACATTGCCGACATATTTTTGCTCCTCTATATATAGAAGTCTTTTAGACAGAATATTCTATCTTATTATACACCATACAAAAAAAACCGCCCACGAAATGAATCGCAGGCGGCTTTTATAAACGTTACTTCTAACTTAGAAGGAACCAAGAAGAACTCGTCTGTTATCAAGAACAGCGAATCCAATCTCAGCCCAACCGTAGAAGCCAGCGCGTTGCTGACGATGCAGAGAGGCATCTTCGTAAACTTGAACTTCCTGCTTGATAGGCATAATAAAGCTATCATTTGCGGAAAGGTCCAAACCTACTACCAACTCAGGGTCAGAACCGTTGAGACTACCACCAAGTTGGTTGCTGTAGAACAACTGGTATTCTTGGCCTTCGCCAAGCTCATCAATATCGTGCAGGTTTACACCAAATACACGAGTAAGAGGAGCACCATCATCGCTAGAATTGTAAATCTCGCGACGAGTTACTTCGTCAACTTGGTCGATACCCCAGTTACGGATATCTTCAATAGCTTCAGGGCTACAGTACAAATCAGTCATGGCACCACGACTAATAGAACCAGTGTTACCACCAGCATTGCGACGCATAACAGTTTTCAACAGAGAGATAAGTCTCTTTGTAAACTGTCCGTTAGCTGCATCACCATCATAAACCAAGATATTTCTATCCACGCCAGCGGCCAACAATGTGTGCCATCCGTCGTCGTTCATTTTCTTAGTGAAACCAGCTTCCAGAACTTGCATTGCGCGACCTACAACATCCCAACGGGCTTCGCGAGCGTAGCGAAGTAGGTAATCAATCGAGGAAGCAACCGTGTAGGTTGGAACCATGACGTAATCACCTTCGACAGCACGTTCAGGAATTCTTCCGTGGCCGGGATTAGTGTAGGCAACATGCTCACTCTCAGTACCGGGAGAAAGCAAATCTAGTGGAAATTCAGCAGCAGCACCGGGTTCCATTGGCATCTTTTCAAAGATACCGCCGAGAACGTCACCAACCAAAACACCTTTACGGAGCGGTTGCTCCAAGGCGACGGCTAATTCGCGCTGCGCATCCAACGCTTCGACTCTGTCAACGCTACCAGAGCGTTTCACAAGGTCGATAAACTTATCATCAGGGCGAGTCATACTCATTATAGTTATCTCCTTATAGGAATCTAAAATTAACCGTGGTTAGGCAGATTGATTTCGATTTTTGCATAACCGTCTTCATCTACCGTTGACATAAACCGACCAACAGCCAACGACTCATCGTCACCAGCAGCATGGCTATAGGAATTGCTGAAGTATCCAGCAGTACCTGAGCTTGCATAAGCTACTTGACCAGCGGTAGGTGAGCTACCATGAGTAGATGTGTCAATCATATTAGTAACAATCGTGCCCTTCTTAAGAATTGCAACTTTGTTACCCTTTTGAACTTCATCTTTGTGCCAGTTAATGTGTTGACGAGTGAGGTCAATATTAACGACATCATTTAGAAGAACACCAACTGGAACGCTAGCTCCGGTCACGACAGCGTATTTAACTTTAGCTTGTGACTGGTCCATAGCAGCTCCAGAACCAACAGTATCGAGAACTACGATACCACCACGAGTAGCTGTATCTTCATCATAGAAGAAGGAGATATCTACATCGAGTTCATTTCTATCAGCTTTTAAAGCCATTTCAATTACTCCTTAGTTATTGGAAACAATTACTTAATGTTGGAAGTTGAGCGAAGAACGTTTTCTTCTAACCATTCACTAGCGACAGATTTCATTTCTTCAATGGCATCATCACCAGCATCTGCAAGAGTAGCTTCTGCTTCTTCCTCGAAGTTTTCAAGAACTTCTTCACCGGCTTCAGCTTCGTCTACTTCTTCTTCAGCAACTTCTTCGTCTTCGCCAGCTTTAACAGGCTTCAGCTTACCTTCAGGTGGTTTAGCTTTTGCTTGTTTTTCTTCTGGCTTGGACTTAGCTTTCATCTTATCTTCTTCTTCCTTCTCATCAACCTTTGCTTTAGGCATTGGATTCTGACCAGTAGGAGCAGCTTCGGATCGGAAAGCTAGGATTTGCTCAAACATTTCATCTGATGCTTCTTCAAAAGTAGCCAAAGTTTCTTCGACTTCTTCTTCAGATACACCGACTTCAATAAGAGCGGCTTTGCGAGCAGCTAACTTAGCTTCTGCCTTCTGTGCTTCCACAGCAGCAACAGCTTCGTCGAGCTTCTCTTGGGTTTCCGCTAAAGTTGTTTCCAACTCTTGCACCTTAGCTTCAGTTTCTTGAACCTTAGCTTCGGCTTCAGTAATTGCTTCTTCTTTTTCGGCAATAGTTGCTTCAAAAGCTTCTACTTTAGCACGAATTTCTTCGTCTTTCTGTTTAGAAACCTCATCTCTTAGAGCAGCTTCATTAGCTTTAGCCTCAGATAGCTGTGACTTAAGCTCCTCGATCTGAGCTTCAAATACATTTTCAGACATATTATTAGTCTCCGTAAAATATACAGTAGCTTGAACTTTTTCAGTGGATAGAAAAGGTTTTGTATTTAGAATAACGCTGCGAGGGTTAGCAGGCTTTCTTACAAGACCCTTTCCAGAAAAAGAAATATTCCTTAACATTCTTCCTAATTTGTGTCCTTTATATTCTCCAGTTCCTCCATACGCTCTAAGATGTTTAGTTAAAAAAGCGGATTCTTCATCTCTTGCAATAACTTTATTGAAGCCGGGATCGTCTTCACGAGACACGGCATAATCAAAGTCATTAAACAAGCATTCCATGGAAACAAACCATTCTCCTGCCTCGATCTCAGAAATGATTTCGTTAATGCGTTCTCTAGTTTCTGGATCTGTCCAGCTTTTGTAGATAACAGCACTTGTTACGATATCAAAGTCCTCTTCTGGATACATCTCTTCTAAAGTAAGGTCTTTGCCTTGCTTGTCGATTACGGTGCTTCCAGTAATGTGCCCAATGATTTCTTTTTCATTGTGCATAAGATTGAAGGGCTTGTCTTCAGGTGTATTTCTAGCTGCCCAAGTTTGTTCTTTTTCAAAGACGTCGTCGTTTCTATTCCAACCTGTAGAAACGAGGACTGAATTAATATAATAAAGATCAATCTGATCTTGATTGCTTTCAGCCTGTGCGAATAACTCGCTAGCCTTGACAATTTTCTTAGCATTATCAAGGTCTATTTGGTTTGGCTCAATGCCATTAAGCTGGGAAAGAAAAGCTATGCTAGCGGAGGCTTTTACTTGCTCGGCGATCCCTGCTTCAATTTCATCTTTATAAATAGGTATATTCATCGTATCACCTCATTTTAGTATACACTTCTTTTTTTTAATCGTGCTTAAAATGAGGGTTTAGTTTTTAGTAGCCACGTATGCAGAAACTCTAATGCTCCTAAATTCATCAATGGTTGGTTGTCTAGAATTGGATTCTACAAAGCCATCCACCAAAGAAGCTAAGGTTGAATTATAACTATTCATGTCTGGTTTTGAAAACTTAAGTGCATGATTGACGGTCTCTGCGGTAACATCTTGCCCGCTATCCATCGCGCAAAGAACATTGAACTTCAAGTTCTCTAAGTCTTTGACTTCTTTCTTTGTAAGACTTCTTAAGTTCTTTTTGTCTAATGATGCAAGGACTGCTGGGTTAATTATCTCAGATATCTTCTTCTGAGCTTCCGAAGCCCAAACTAAGTCATTGACAGATATATAGTCCACAGAATTTATATCAGACCTTTTATCATTGCTAGATGTTGGAGGCCCAGAACGAGGATTAACAATCTTCTGTTTTCTTTTCTGCTTATCTTTAGCATTTTTAGGACGACCATCTTCAGGCCTTCCTACAGGATCAAACTCTTTCTCTTGCTGTTGCTTCTCTTGTGGCTGACCTTCTTTCTCGGTATCAACCTCTACTTCCTCGTCCTTCGGCGGAAGTCCGATGCTTTCTAAATATTCTTCGTTGTCAAGAATGTCTTTATTAATAGAAAGCTTTGCCACATCTTCTTTGTGTTGAGGGTTGTGGTACGGACTTGCCTTGGGAGGAGTAAGTGAATCTCCATCTCTGTCTTTTACTTCTCTTCTTATTCTTATTTTTTCGATTGAAGGAATCTCTCCAAATCTTTCGAGCAATGTTTCGCCGCTAATAATGTCTCTATCAGCGAGTTGAATTAGTAGATTTTTTTCTGCCGACTCATCAGAAAGTATCATTTGGTCAAAATGAATTTGCGGAGGAAGTCTAAAGCCCATGGCTTTTCGTATGACTTCAAGCTCTTCATTCATCCAATTAATAAGAGCTGATCTTCCGTACTCTAATCTTTCTACAAGAGTTTTCAAACTAATAAAGTTGTTAGTAAAGCCTCCACCATTGCTAGCGAGCCCAGTAAGAGTAGGAGGTATGCCAAGACCAGCATAAATATTCGTAAGGACTGGTTCGTACTTTTCTTTTCCTAAGAATCTATATACTTGAGTGCTTGACTCTGTAAAACTTAGTTCAGGACCCCATACCAAATCCATAGTACCGCCACCAACATTACTAGCTAAAATATTTCTTAGCTTATTGATCGCATTTTTTGTAGGCAAGATTTTGTTATCTATATCACCAAGACTCCAAAGCCGGACATTAGATATAGCGCCATCTAGAGCAGCGACATCAGCTAGCTTCATTTTTTCTAGCATAATGATGTCGTCTAGGATTGAGTAAATCATTGGATTCGCCCAAACCAACCAATCATCCTTTTTATAATAATGAACAGAGACTTTTTCAGGATCTAAAGGTACTGTGTTGTCACCGTTGTTTATGGCCTTTAATATATCTGGCGGCAACTGAGAAACTAAGCTAGTAGAGTATCTTCGATTTTGTGTCATCTTCGTAATTGATTTTGATATCTTCAATACGAGACGAGGCTCTCCTACAAATCTAGCTAACTGTCCGCCTTCTACTTCTATAGATAGAGGGTTTAGAAAGTCATATCCCCAAGGTATCTCTCTTTGGTTTACTTTTCTTCTACGGATTTTTGTATCTACCTGTCCGGCAGATTTCATTAGGTCTTGCTCTGCTTGTTTGCTTAATTTAGCAGTTCTTCTTTTTACTACTACATTTCCGGTTCTGTAAAAAAGGTTTAGAAATCTTTCAGCTCTTTCTTTACCATTTATTTTTGAGAACCATTTGTTGTAAAACTTCTCTATTCTTTTATTTGGGTGGACAATAGAAATGCCCTGACAAGCAAAGTCAGACATAAGGTCAACAACATTTCTGATGATACCAACCTTGTCATAAGCAGCCATGCACATACGAATTGCATTCTTCTGCTCTTTTGGTACAGTTTCCGTAGGGCGAAATCTGTTGTAATCACTACGGTCAAAGCCAACCCTTACAGATCTGTTTGGCTCAATATCAATAAAAGAACGACGACCAGATACACCGCTATAAGCAACTGCTTTTTGCACACCATCATAATGGTCTACATTGTCATAGGTCTGATCAAGGGCATCTTGCATACCCTGCTCGTCTGTCCAAGTAACGAAGCCGTTTGCTTTTTGTTGTTCTGGGATGTTGTCTTCTGGCATTTTGGCCCCAATCAGATTGCAATTTGAATGATGTATAAATTAATCTAATTGATTATACACCAAATTAATAAACATCTTTCATTCCTTCGGTAAACCAAGCAGGGCCCATATATTCAGGACCCGAATCCGACTTACTTTCTGTGTTGGCAAATCCGCCATATGTCTCATAATTTACTGGAGCTGGAGCCCTTTGTCTACTCCTAGCGGCCATGTTTGCCATTATTAAAGATGAATAACGGTCTTTACGAATTCTATTTTTTCTACCGCCCGGAAGTTTGACTTCAGGAGTGTCCCATCTTTCACGACCAGAGTTTGTCTGCGTGACTACTATCATAGAAAGCTCATTCTTCAACTCTTCTATTTCCATCACGCAATCTTCTAGAGTATCGTATTTTCTTCCTCTTAGTTTGTCGTCAGAGATTGCTAGACCTATGGTCGCCGCGTCAAAATATGGGAATAGCAAAGCTTTGTCTTCAAAGTCTTTCCTAAGTCCATGATTAGCTTCTGCAAGCCAATCATACTTTGCAAATTGGCACATTTCTAGGATATGCGATCCGGGATTTCCGTCTGTGTCTTTTTCTTTTCCTTCTTCGATAATCGGCCAGATAGCTACTTCGTTTTCTCTAATCTTGTCTTTGTCATGAAGTGCTTCCATCACAGCAATACCTCCACCCTGAGCATCCATAGCTATATGCTCACAAGGGAAGGTTCTCATAAGATCTCTAATTTTTCTAGCGCAGTATGAATAGAAATCATCCTCGTCTGCTAGTTTTGCCTTTAGCTCTTCTTTGTGCTGCTGTCTGTTTGTTGTCCAGCAATACACAACTCTTCTGTGGTCTTCGTGAACCTCTAAAACCACAATGCTAAAGTTGTCAACCTCGGAAGCTGGGTCGACACCATATATATACTTAGCTTGAGGATTGCCTCGTATCATTGGCTGAAAGTTGACCTGACCACTTCTTAAATCTATGGCATTATCTGGAGATACTACACAGCTTTCTATCAAAGACCTTTTGAAAAATCCCTGACTGTCTGTAGTAAAGCAAGCTCCGTATTCCATCTGGTAAATACCAGAGTGAACTGTTGCCTTAGATCTCGCCACTTGCCCAGCGTCCATAAATCCATGAGGTAACAATTCAAAAGGAACTCTAATTACGCTATAGTCTTTCCAGTTAAAGTCAGAAGGTACTTCGCCCTTGAATACTTCTCTAAGTTTCTTTTCTTCGCCCCTACTTTCAATTATGCTTTTATATCTTTTCCAGTAATCGGCAAAATGATTAAAGTCATAAAAGGCAGTACCAGACAATATGATTTGGTTCGTCTTAGTAGTCTTTTTTTCTTCTACAGTAAAGTCAGTACCAAGCTCTGCGGCTTTCTTCTTGGCGGCTTCTAACTTTACGTTTTCTACAGGAGAAGCACTAACGGCAGCAAAACCGGCAACAACATTTTCAAATATGTCACGAGGTATAGATGCAAACTCGTCGGCAATAATATCATTAGCTCTTTGACCACGAATTTTGCTACCATCGCCAAGCGGCAAACATGTGATTGTGCTTTCGCCTATTGTAAGACGACACATATCTACCTGACTTCTTGGGCCTCCTGTCGTTCCAACTATGTCTCTGAGTAGAGCGGCATTCCTCCACATCGTACTCATGTATTCAAAGAGAACTTTAGATTGTCTAAAGGCAGCACCAACAACAACTATTCTTCTACCCGGCATTAGCAATGCGCGAAGTATTGAGTAGAGAGAAAGTATAAAAGATTTACCAAAACCACGAGAGGCTATTAACATAGGAAACTTCCGATTCCACATTTCCTCAAGCATTAATGCCTGTAGTGGAAGTATCTCTATATTTAAGAGCTCCTTGGCTACAAAAGAAAAATACTCTGGTTGAGACATAAGCCAAGTTAGTTTTGTCTCAAACGGAACATCTGCGTCTATAGAAAAAGGATTGATTAGCTTTGTCTCATCAACGTCGATGTTCAACCAAGCTTCTTCGATTACTTCTTCAATTCTTTTAGTTTGATCCACGTAATAGCATCTCCGAAACTTCGTCGAATATCCTTATCGCTCTTTCCTCTGCGGCAAGTCTATCCCCACAAAATATGGTAGGGATATCGTATAGATCTTGGTATTCGTATAACTTCTTAAGCATGAACTTTCCATTCATGCGTGTGAATTGCCACTGTTTCTTAGGTATGCCAGAATTCTCAGGAAACTTCATTAAATCCTCAATTGAGAACTCGCATATGATGTACTTAAATCTAAACTTAGATAATCTTTTCATTTCGGCCTCAAAAGCTTTTCTCTTTTTGCCAAGATTTAAGTTTAGTTCTCCGGTGCTAGCTTTTCTTTCTATCGCTAGATATTTTTCTAAACCTCTAGCGGTGTAGTCACCTGTACATAAAGTTCTTGTTTTTAGTTCTTTGCATTTCTCGTAAGAAGCAAAGGTCCAGCCGTTCTTCTCTCTGGAGTCTTGTATAATCGTGTAAGACCCGGTCATTTCTTCTTTCTTACAATCTCACTAAATATTTGTTCATAGTGGTTTTCGTGTCCTGTCACTCTTTCATGACAATCACGACAAAGGGTTATGCCGTTATCTACATCGTAACGTAGATAACTAGCATTTGCCCAAGTCTTTATATGGTGAGCTTGTACTTGTCTATTAGAACCGCACTTGCCATTAGCTGTCGGCATCTGGCATTTGAATCGGTCTCTCCGGTAGACTTCTTGTCTCCACCGTTTGTAAACGGGGTCCTGATAGTTCCTCTTCATCTGAGGCTGTGTTCCTTTGCATTACTTGCTTAAGTAGCTCTTGCTGAAAAGAAAAGAAAGTTTGGAAGAATTGAGAGGAATATGTTCTCCATCTCATGTCTTCAGCAATTTGCTCTTCTATACGCTTGGCGATTTTGTCTTGGTTAGACTCAATCACTGTAATTTTCTTATGGGTATAATAAATAAATGTGCTTAATGCGATGATATTTAGGACACCGAACAAAAGTATTTTCTTCATTTTGGTTTCTCATAGGTAAGCCTTTTACGTGTCCTGCCTTGTTTATCAAGATTCTTTAATTTTTACCACCTTCACTCTCTGCATGAATTTATCGTATAGGTCGTCATTAGAACGTAAGTTTTCGACTACCTTTTCCGGCGCGCTTACAAATGCTTCTTTAGTCAATTCAAACCATAGTTTGGTTACAACCAGATAACAAACGTCATCAGGGTCATTAGCCTGAACCTCGAAAGATCTGTATTTAGATTTTCTGCATGGTATTCCATGCCTCCTAGCTAGGTGAACTACCTTGGAGACATCCACCACGACTTCGTATGATGTCATGCTCGACCATTCTGCTTACTAGTTCTTCAAACGAAATGCTTGGCATCCAGCCAAGCTGCGTCTTCGCCTTATTTGCACTCCCTCGCAAATAAGGAACCTCCGAAGGGCGAAATAGATCCGAGTCTATGCGTATAAATTTCTGATACTGATCTAAGCCAATGCAACTAAATGCTTCTTTAAGAAAATGAGTGATCTCGTATGCCACTCCTGTAGCGATAACAAAATCATCTGGTTCTTCATGCTGTAGCATAAGCCACATGGCCCGTACATAATCTTCCGCATGTCCCCAATCCCGTTTTGCCTTGAGATTCCCCAGCTTTAACTTAGGAAACTCTTCACGATTACTATGGATATAGTTTTCGTCTTCAAAATCCAAATCAAAATGCGCGCGACTTGGATCTAGTCCTTGTTTTTCACACCACCAAACAAAATCGCCAATCCACCTTGTTATTTTACGAGAGACGAAATGCTCGCCTCTTCTTTCTGACTCATGGTTAAAAAGAATGCCACCACAGGCAAATAAACCATAAGACTGACGGTAAAGGGCAACTGAATGGTGAGCAGACAACTTAGCAATAGCGTATGGAGATTGCGGATTAAATCTCGTCTCCTCGTCTTGCCGGTTGAATGCATTATATGAATCTCCAAACATTTCAGAAGAAGAAGCCTGATAAAACTTAGGCCTGTCTGCTTCTGGCATGTTCCTAATAACTTCCAATATATTCATGCAGCCATTCGCCGTTACATCCCATGTCAACTGAGGTTGCTCAAAGGAAGTCCAAACTTGTGACTGTGCTGCAAGATTATACACTTCTTGGGGCTTATACTTGTTCAAAAGCCTATAGATGCTGCCGGAATCAGTTACATCACCACGCTCCAATATGAGGCTTTGGTTGTACAATAGTAAGTGATTCAGTCGGGTTGTGTTATCAAATGAGGTTCTACGAGAGACAGCTATAACCTTATAGTCTTTCTCTAATAGGAATTCACATAAGTAGGAACCGTCTTGTCCTGTGGCTCCATATATGAGAGCGGTTTTCATTAATCGTTGTCCTTAACAGTATCCGGTGTTAAAAAAGGTTGGTCTACCATATTGTCTTCGTATGTATGGTATTCTGACATTCTAGCTTTTTCATTAGCCATAGCCATCCGCATTTTTTCCATCTTCATGCCGAGTTCTTGCCGAACCTCGCTATTAGACATAAGGTTTCTTACCCATCCAATGAACGTTTGCTTGGAATCCTCTAGGCGTTTTATACGCTGTTCTCTGGTGGCTTTTAAATCCTTGAGCATTGAGCCCTTTTTGGTTTGTAAGTCTCTGTAATCGCGCGACAGGCTGTCAAACGCGGCTCTAGCGACTGCTATCTGTCTTTCTAGGTTAAACAGGTAGTCTCTGTCCTGATCTTCAATGGGTTTTCCTTTTTCGTCAGTAATCATCTGCTCATACATTGAGATATCGTTCATATTTATCTGCTGTTGTTTGAGAGCGCGATTCATGAGTACTTCAAGCTTCACGGCGTCAAGAACTTGTAATTCTTCCGTTGGTAGAACGTCATCACGGAATTGACTGATAATTCTCTGCCAGTGATAAATAACAGTCTCAAGCTCTTCTTCAGAGAATTGTTGTGTTAGATCTCTCCAAAACGGGCGCTTCTTGAGATCATATATGTCTTTGTCAGATATAGCACCATGAGTTTTTATAATATAAGAACCTATACTGTCAGGATCTCTATCTAACTCAGTGGCTATTTGTTGTACTGAGAGCTTTTCAAAGTTTTCTTTTATAAATGCCTGCTCGGATTTAGAAAATCTACCCTTCTTCATAGTCATATCCTCCTTCTTTGAGAATATCTTTTATGCGGGCGAAGATTTCTTCCCGCTTTTGTTTGGGTACATACACATCATCTCTTATTCTTAGATAATCTGCACGTAGAGATATATCTAATTCTTCGTCGATGAGTTCAAGCATCTCGCTTACAGTAATGAGATCAACTTCGTCAAAGAAGACTTTCATGTTATCTTCTTCTTCGTCACGAATATAATCAATATCAAGAGGCTCCATTAGGAACTTCTTGCTATTGTTAAGCATTTGTGTGCGTTCATCGTTTTCTTTTTTAGTTTGCCGGTAATATTTATCGCGCTTAAAGTTGTTAAGCCTATTTTTTATATGTACGGCTAAAAAGTTTTCTAATGGGCGAGCTTCGTCATATCTTTTCAAAGCTTCCATTCCGATGATTATAGCTTCTTGCTTGATGTCTTCGGCAGTATAGTAGCCGAATCTGAACTTGTGGGCGTATCTAGAGGCAACTCTCTCGATTATCTCAAGAACTTGTTGCTCCGTCATTCCCTTCGGTATCTTCATCTTTGAATAAAGCTTCTGCCTTTTCTTCTTCAGGGTCAGGTACATTTAATTCTTCTTCTACCTGCCTCTCTAGATCAAGGCTCGCTTTAGCGGTCAATCTAGTTTCTATCTTCTTCATTGTATTACCTTATTGTTGTATAAAACGCTATGGCTAATGTATTATACACTTGGAGCAGAAAATATGGTACGGAAACTAAGTGACAACGAACACGACTTCATTAAGAAGATGTCTGGAATTTATTCAGATAGCATGATGGCTGACGAGCTTACAAGGATAAGATACAGCATCGGCGAGAAGGATAGGGTCACAATAGACCAAGTACGTAAGTCAAGATACAAGCAAAACATAAAAAAGACTAAGGGAAGTGGAAAATGTCTAAGAGAAAAGAAGAGAGGTATGTAGAAATACCTTTAAGTGGCATAAGAGGAGCTGGTAAGGCTGCTAAAGTTAGTCCAGAAGATTATCCATACCTCAGTGCGCATAGCTGGCATATGAACAAGAATGGGTATGCGGTTAGTAAAATAAAAGGAAGCCACAGGTCTATGCACAGGATGGTTCTCGGAACTACCAATCCGTATGTGTTTGTTGACCATATCGACAAAGATCGTCTTAATAATACCCGAGATAACCTCAGAGAGCTCACTCCCAAAGAAAATGCGAATAATATGAAGTCCAATGTCAAGATAGAGGCATTCGGCGAGGAGAAGAACATATCCGAGTGGGTGGACGACGAGAGATGTGAAGTATCATATGCCGCATTTTATAATCGGCTTAAAAAGGGTATACATCCCGAGACGGCAATGCAAAAGGCGGGAAATAGACGGGCGCTAGATGCGTAACCCGTATGAGCCTCCAAAAACAGAGGACAACAAAGTAAGAGATCGTTGGGGCGAGGTGCATCGCCCAGATATGATCGATTGGTTTGATTTCTTTTGGATCGTTGTGATCCTTTTTATTATATTCTTCGGGCCGTTTCTGAGTAAGATGTTGGTGGATTGGCTAAGTAATAGGCCTTAGCAGTTAGGTTTAGCTAATACTTTTGCTTTGCAAGGGCCGTACTGTGAATGAACCACCCCCCAAAAAAAGAAAAAAAAGACTACTATGCGTCTTAAAC
>TARA_A100001201_G_scaffold26939_1_pt1 | contig 16732 bp, 19 predicted proteins | sample TARA_A100001201 | Tara Oceans TARA_A100001201 (sample SAMEA2619872) | marine metagenome | biome: marine biome (ENVO:00000447); feature: surface water layer (ENVO:00002042); material: "saline water (ENVO:00002010), including plankton (ENVO:xxxxxxxx)" | depth 5 m | reverse complement strand
CAAGGTGATCGGGGTGAGAGAATGAAGAAGTTACAAAAGGAGAACGCTTCATTTTTGTCTATTGTGCAGCTTTTTCAGGAAGAAGAAGAAAGAAAGACGATACTGAAGATTGCAGAGATGCAAAAAGAGGCAGTTAAGAAAGAGGCAGAAAGATTAGAAGGAATGGCTGAGTGGAAGGCTCGGGTATTAGGAATATCTCAAGATGATGTCATTTGAATGCAAAGAATGTGGCGATTCATTTGATTCATTAAGAAGTCTCCACGCACACATAAAAAAACATGGGAAACTCCTTGGGGATTACTATGTAGAGAATTATGCAAGAAAAGATAAGCTAACAGGAGAACTTATCCCATTTAAAAAATACGATCAGTATTTCGCTGCTGACTTTATCAATAAGCGCAATATGAAAAAGTGGTGCGAAACCGCGCCTCCTGAGGAGGTAAAAGATTTCATTGCAAACACATTTAATAAAAAAATGGAAGCCAAGGGGCTTACTGCTGGGCCACCTGCCACTTACCTGCAATCAGCAGGAATGCCCGATGTAGACATGTGCAAAAAGGCATTCGGCAGCTACAAGGCTCTTTGTAACCAATTTGGTATGCTGCCCATGCTCTCGGGGCAGTTACCAAATGAATTTAAAAACGATTATTCAGATACCCCCATTCTCATAGATACGAGAGAACAGAAACCGCTAAAGTTTAAGAATAGTGAATCTCTTAAGCTGGACGTTGGCGATTATGCGGTGGGCGGTAAATTATACGATTACACCTTTGTGGATCGAAAGTCTTACCAGGATTTTTGTGCAACAGTAACTAACGGATACGGAAGATTTGTAAAAGAGTTAGAAAGATGCAAGTCGATGGGGTGTTTCTTATTTATTGTTGTAGAAGTGGCGTTTGGAGACATGTGGTCCGAAAACGCAAGGGGTTATAAAAAATTTAGGCTAGATTATGTGTATCACAGGATGCGCGAAATTCAGGCCAAATACTCAGATTGCTGTCAGTTTGTATTCAGTGGTTCAAGAGAAAAAAGCGAGGAACTGATACCAAAAATTCTTGTTTTAGGAACTAAGCTGTGGAGCGTAGACCTTCAGTATTTCTGGGATAACGAAATTAAAAAAAATGGCTTGGGAAACAGGACAACAGAAACTCCGAAGAGAGTTCGCAGATATAAACCAACAGCTAGAGGAAAAAGAGGGATATTTGGATGAGGGCGAAGCAAAGCTTTTGCTTTATAAGTTTCTCAGAGAAAATCCATCATTTGCTTGCGAGTTGTTCACGGGGGTAAAGTTATTCCCCTTTCAGCATATGGCTATTAAGGCCATGATGGAGTCTGACTACTTTTTGGGCATATGGAGTCGGGGAATGTCTAAAAGCTTCTCTACGGGCATTTTCGCGCTATTAGACGCTATTCTAAATCAGGGTGTCCAGATAGGTATTCTGTCTAAGTCTTTCAGGCAGTCTAAAATGATATTCAAGAAGATAGAGGATTTAGCCAAAAGCCCCAAGGCTACTTTTTTCTCCCAGTGTATCACTAGGGTTTCTAAGATGAACGATGAGTGGGTTATGGAGATTGGGCAAAGTAGTATTCGCGCTCTTCCTTTAGGCGATGGAGAAAAGCTAAGGGGTTTCCGATTCCAGAGGATGATTATTGATGAGTTATTGTTGATGCCTGAAAAAATCTACAATGAGGTCATTATGCCATTCCTTTCGGTTGTAGATAATCCAACAGAAAGGCAAGAGGTGTATGATCTGGAGACTCAGTTAATTGAGAAGGGCAAGATGAAGGAGGAGGACAGGAGGCAATGGCCAAACAACAAAATCATAGGACTATCTTCAGCTTCTTACAAATTTGAATACCTTTACAAGCTTTATCAACAGTATGAGAACTTGATCTTAAATGAAAATAATCAAGATGGAGCGCACCGAACAATTATGCACTTCAGCTATGATTGTGCTCCCGAACAACTCTATGATCAAAATTTAATAAAACAATCTAGGGCAACAATGAGCGATTCTCAATTTGAGAGGGAATTTGGTGCTATATTTACTGATGATAGTTCTGGATATTTTAAAGTTAGCAAAATGGCAGAATGCACGTTAGCTGATGGAGAGGGGCAATCAGTAGAGGTCATAGGAAACCCGAAGGACGAGTATATCTTAGCATTTGACCCATCATGGTCCGAAAGTGAAAGCTCAGATGATTTCGCAATGCTATTAATAAAGCTCAATAGAGATTTAAGAAAGGGAACTGTAGTTCACAGTTATGCATTGGCTGGAGCTAATCTAAAAACACATATTCGATACATGGCCTATCTACTTACCCACTTCAACATTGTGGCGGTTGTGGGTGACTATAACGGTGGTGTCCAATTCATGAACTCTTGTAACGAGAGTGAAATTTTTAAGAATTTAAATTTAAAATTAGGGACTATGGAGGCTGAGTTAGATAAGGTTCCCGATTATGAGAAAAACTTAAGAAAACTTAAAAACCAATACAATAAGAGCACAAAGAATTTTGTTTTTTTAAGGAAGCCCAGTTCTCAGTGGATTAGGGCTGCAAACGAAAGTCTTCAAGCTGCATTTGATAGAAAGAAGATATTCTTTGCGGGAGCAGCCATGGATGACGAGTATAACAACCAGAGAAAATCTAATATTCCAATTAAAGAATTAAAGTTCATTAATAACGATCCAAACAAGAGCGGGGGAGTTGGTGCGAGAATGATTGATTTTGTAGAGCACCAAAAAGATATGATGGATCTAATTAAAGTTCAATGTGCTATGATACAAATTACAACATCTCTTCAGGGAACACAAAGTTTCGATCTCCCTCCTAACCTAAGAAAACAAAAAGGAGCAGATAAGGCGAGAAAGGACTCTTACTCTGCTTTGGTTTTAGGGAACTGGATGATGAACGTGTTTTATGATATGGAGGAGAACGAGGGCATTCCCGCTCAAAACACTTTCGTTCCCACGTTTATTTCTTAACTTTTAAAAGTTGAAAGTTAACTTTGGGGTGTAATATGATTTACTGTCATGGCTAAAAGAAAATATACTAAAAAGTCCGACTATTGGAATCAGTTCAATCAAACAAGTCAAGGAGCACTTCCTAATCCCCAAGCTGAACCAGAGCTTTTAGGTGAGCCGTTTTATACTTCAGATGCATCTTATGCTGAGATTGCAAAAGCCCGAACACAAATAGGAGGGGATGGAACAACCAGCAGAACTAACAGGGTTGCTTATCGAGCGCCTGTAGACAGATTTTCAAGTATTAGGGCTGGAATGTTGCCTTATAGCTACGCCATGGACGGGGTAGATGTAAGGGATGGAATTGAGCTTTGTCAGAAGGCATATGCTAATATTGCCATATTTAGAAATGCCATAGACATTATGGCTGAGTTTACAAATACTGACATATACTTGGAGGGAGGAACCGCCAAAAGTAGAAGGTTTTTTGAAGAGTGGTTTAAAAAAATAAACTTAACCAGCTTAAAGGATCAGTATTTTAGAGAGCTTTATAGAAGTGGAAATGTTTTCTTTTATAGAGTAGACGGTAAATTTAAGTCTGAAGATTACGCAAAACTTATAAATCAAGTTGGTTCAATTAACTCCACTAACAATCGTATTCCTCTGCGATATATTTTGTTGAACCCATATGATATTAGCGCAAAAAGTGCGGCCAGCTTTGGTTTTGGTGGATACGAAAAAGTTCTTTCTGAATATGAAATCATCCGATTAAGAAATCCTCAGACAGATGAAGACTTAGAGATCTTTAATAGTCTAGATCCTGAAACAAAGGAATTGATAAAATTGGGGAACTATAGGGGGACAGGTATTAGGATGAAGCTGGACCCGCGCAGACTTTTATTTTCTTTTTATAAGAAACAAGATTATGAGCCATTTGCGATACCTTTTGGTTTCCCTGTTTTGCAGGACATTAATGCCAAACTAGAGTTAAAGAAAATGGATCAGGCGATTTGTCGCACTGTCGAGAATGTGATTTTGCTAATCACGATGGGTGCTGAACCCGAAAAGGGTGGTGTTAATGCAAACAATATGAAGGCTATGCAGTCACTCTTCAAAAACGAGAGTGTGGGCCGAGTTTTGGTAGCAGATTATACCACAAAAGCTGAATTTATTATTCCTGAGTTAAACTTGGTATTAGGTCCAGAAAAGTATCAAATACTTAATGAGGATATTAAACAAGGATTGCAAAACATCGTTATTGGGGAGGAGAAATATAGTTCCACTCAGGTCAAGGCTGAGATTTTCATAGATAGACTGAAAGAGGCTAGACATGGCTTTATTAATGATTTCTTACAAAGAGAGATCAAGAGGGTCGCGAAGGAGCTTGGATTTAGATCTTATCCAAACGTTAGGATGAAGGATATTGATATGAGAGATGAGAGTCAATTGATGAAGGTTGCAACTCGTTTAATGGAGCTTGGGATCTTAACTCCCCAACAAGGAATGGATATGTTCCATAACGGCAGATTTCCTGAGGCTGATAAAATTGGACCCGCTCAAGAAAGTTTTGTAGATGAAAGAAAAGAGGGTTTTTACAATCCCCTTGTAGGAGGTGTTCCCATGGTTGGGCCTGAGGGTGGAAGTGCTAACAAAACTCCCAGACAAGCTGGTAGACCCGAAGGGACAACTGGCATCCCTCAAGAGGCTGAAGCAATGTATTCTCGTTCTTCTATTCAGTCTACAATCTATGAAATTGAGTCTCTTGTGACACAAGGAAAAGAGAAAATGGCTGAACACTTTAATGTTAAGGAGTTGAGCGAAGCTCAAGAAAACACCCTTAGCCAATTATGTGAAAGTATCGTATGTGCCAAAAACAAAGAATATTGGGTAGAAACCCTTGAATCCTGTGTAAAAGATTTCAATGAAATTGAAAACCTTCACACTTTAAAAGAGGTTTTAGACATTTCTAGCCAACACCAATTAGAAGAATACCCAGCAGCGATACTTTACCATAGTCATGAAAAGCAATAATTTTAAATTAAACGAAATCGAGGTGTCTATCTCCTCAGAAGAGATAGAGGCTGCGCTGACAAAGCAGCAATTTGATAAAATCGACAAGAAAGAACTCAAGCGCGACACTAAAAAAGAGAAGGTCGAGCATGAGAAGGATGCCATCAAAGACGACGAGAGCAAAATTAAAAATCTCAAAAAGGGAGAGCCTTCCGAAAAGAAAGATGCCGAAAAAAAGGCTCTTAAGAAGGACATGAAGTTTGATAAAGACTCCAAAGAGAAGATGGAGGGTGGAAAAGTCAAGCCTAAGAAAAGCTACGCTCAACTCCTGATGGATATTGCCGCCGAAAGGTTCGGTAAAAAAAAAGAAGCGAGTTAAAGGACAGTGACTTTCTTGATCCCAAAAGAAGGTCTTTTCCAGTGCTTTCGGCTAGAGATGTAAAAAATGCTGTAAGTAGCTGGGGGCGCTACGAGGGGTCAATGAGTTTTGAAGAGTTTAAGAGTAAACTTATCAGAAGGGCTAAAAAAATAGGAGCAGAAAGTGCTCTACCCGCAAGCTGGATGGAGAAAAAATAATGGATTATAAATATACCACTACTTTTGAGTGTCCTCTCTTGGCTTGTGAGATTAATGAGTCTTCATTAATTTCTAAAGCTTCTTTGCAAAACTTAGCCCCATTACTCCCAACTAACATTGATTACGAGAGCAATGTTGATTTACTTGGGGTTGCGTTTAATGCAGCGGTAGTTAACAAGTTTAACCGCAATGGGGATGGAATGGATACTGAGACGGCTCTGCAACATACAAAGAATTTTGTTCATAAGCCAACAAACATTGAGCACGATAAAGGAAAAGTAGTTGGCCATATTGCAGCAGCAGGTTTTAGCGAGTTTGGTTCTAGTAAAATTTTATCTTCTGAGGAAATAAAAAGTATGAAGGGGCCATTTAATATCGCCCTTGGCGCAGTTTTATATAAATCTGTAAACCCTAGCTTTACTCAACTTATAGAAAAATCATTAGACCCTAATGATAATGCATATCAAAAGGTTTCAGCAAGTTGGGAAGTGGGATTTAATGACTATGTTTTAGCAGTGGGAAGTGATGATCTTAGAAACTCTAAAATTATCTCAGATCCCACGGAAATAGAGGAAATGAAGGGTTTTCTTCGTAGTCATGGAGGCTCAGGAAGAACAGATGATGGGCAGGAAATTTACAGGCTAATCAAGGGTAATATTTACCCATTAGGAATTGCTTATACGATGAACCCTGCTGCTGATGTAAAGGGTCTCTATTCAGATAGTGCCAAAGACGATCCTATTTTTATAAACGATAAGCGCGATAAAATTTCACAAAAAAAGAATTTAAATGTAAACAACGAAAAGGATATTAACGCTATGGAACTTGAAAATACTATTTCAGAACTTAAAGAGCTTTTGAATGAGAAGAAATTCTCTAAGGAAGCGGTCGCCTCAATGACCGATACTTTCGCAGAAGCTATTCGCCAACGTGACGAGCAATACCGCAAAGATATTGCAGAGCAAAAGGAAGCAAAGGAAGCTGCTAAAGCTGAATATGACTCCTTAAAAGCTACTGTTGCTGAACTTGAAGAAAAACTTGGTGCGGCCAATGACCGTATTTCAGGTTTTGAAAACGAGAAAAGAGCAGAAGAGGCTGTTGCTGCTTTTAACGAGCGAATGGATCAATTAGATGAAAAGTTCGAACTAGACGATCAAGATCGCGAGTTCCTTGCTAGTGAGCTTAAAAACCTTGGGGAAGAGGAAGCTTTTGCTTCTTTTTCTTCTAAGTTGGAAGTCCTCTGGAAGCATAAGAGCAAAGAAGCTCAGGCCGCTTTCAATGAGGAGATCCAGAAGCGAATTGACGAGGAAGTCACCAAGCGCGTTAGTAATGCCTCTGAGGAAACTGTTGAGCCTGAGGAGGCTTTGGATTCCGCTGAAGAAACCGAGGCTGGAGTTCCTAATGCTAACGAGTCTGTTGCTTCTGAGCCTACATCTTTACGAGATAAGTTCAAAGCTGCATTTTCAAGGGACAACATTGAGATTTCTTAATTTTATTTAAATTCAACACAACAAACTATCATGTCTTTACGAATTCTACCATTCAGACAATATTCTGACCACGATGTCGTGAACCTCTATGCGTTGGAAAACAACTTGGTTCTTGACTCTACTACTGGCACAGGCGGCGGCGATGCTGGCGTTTTTGTGGAAGTATCCGCAGGTAACTTCGATAACGATCCGATTACTTACCAAACGAACTCATATCTGGGTGACACCAGCTATCCGTTCCTTGGAACTACGGAGATGTATCCTGAAGCTAACCTGAAGGTGACGGGCGCTGGATCTGGTGTTAGGCCACTTGGTCTCACTCTTTTCCAGACTGCGAAAAACGACGAGAACGGCGAAAAGCTTCTCTACAACCCAACCAAACAAACTGAGTTACAAGCCATGCTCCCAGGACAGGCTGTTCCTATTGCTACTAAAGGTATCTTTACCTTGAGCAAGGACGCTATCGCGGGTGAGGCTCTTAACGGATCTCTTGGTTTGGGAAGTGGTATTAAGATCGGCTTCGAAACTGCTGATGTCGGTCAAATCACTGGCTGTCTCCCAACTGACGATGCTTCCTTCGGAAGTGTTATTGGAACGGGAACTCGTTCTAACGTTGGAAACACTACTGACCAGTTTTCGGGCGACTATATCGTCGTGAAGATTAATTGCTAATTAGAAAGGCTTTATCATCATGAAAATTACTTTAAAAAGAACCCCAGAACAAGTCGAGCTTGTAAAAGCTATGGCTTCGCGCAACCGTCAGGTTGCATATGAGGCTCAGGTGGCACTTGCAGAGTTCATTGGTCCAGTTTTGGCCGAAGTTCTCAACAACGCTCCCACCGTGAGCACCCTCTTTCAATCACTCAGCTTTAATGCTGATGATAATCCAAGCATCCCATTGGATCTCTACTACGACATCGCTGACGAAGATTATGTCAGGGTGTGGAGTCAGAATCATGCGGGTGGACTTCCAAGCAACCAAGTGCTGCCAACCTCTTCTGAACTGAAGGTGGCTACTTATACTCTTGATGCTGCTGTGGATTTTGATCGTCGCTATGCCGCTAAGAGCCGCATGGATGTCGTGAGCAAGACTTTTACTCGCGTTGCACAGGAAATTCTTCTCAAGCAGGAGCGCACCTCCGCTAATCTGGTGATGACTTCCCTTGCTAACGCAACAACTAAGTCTTCTACTGCTGACGGCGACAAGCATATTCAGGCTTGCGAGGTTTCTGACCAGTTTCTTCTGGCAGACTTCTTGAACCTGTTTACTCTTGCAAAGCGCATTAACAGTTCTTGGATTGCAGGAACTCCTACCACTAGGACTAGGGGTGTTACCGATCTGATTGTTTCTCCTGAGATTGTGGAGAAAATCCGTTCCATGGCTTATAATCCTGTCGCTGTTCAGGGAGGTAATCACTCCAAGAACATCGCTGCTCCTGAATCTGTCAGGGATGAGCTTTTCAGAAATGTCGGTATGGATAGCTTCTACGGTCTTAATCTCTTGGAATTCAACGAGATGGGTGTAGGCCAGAAGTTTAACACTCTGTTTGGAACTGCTGCTGGCACTGTGACCTACAAGGCTCCAAATTCAGCAGGTGAAATTACCTTTGCTGGCTCTACTGATGAGATCGTAGTGGGCGTTGATCGCACTCGCGACTCTCTCATGCGTGTTGTTGCTACTGATTCTGAAAGCGGAAGTGAGATGAATCTCATCGCTGATGATCAATACAGCATTCGTCAGAACAAGATCGGCTACTTCGGACAAATCGAAGAAGGTCGTGTGGTTCTCGATAACCGCGTTCTTGTCGGATGTGCAGTTGGCGCACATGACTAATAGCTAACACTCACGAAAGCCGCCCCCTTCTGGGGGGCGGCTTTTTTTTTGTAATTTAAGTCTCAAGTGTATATAATAGATATGGCTAAGAAGAAAACAGCTAAGAAGAAAACTGCGCCTTACAAGGAGGTTACAACGGGGCAGGAGCAGCCTCAAAAAAAGGGTCTACTGGAGGAGTTGGAAGAATTAAAGGAAAAGGGTGAAACCAGCACCGCTCGTTACAGGGAGGTATTGAAAGAGGTCGAAGTTATTTATGGGACGAAGGAAACTAATTCTTTTGGGACTAATGATCTTGGAATCCTCAAGGAAAGACTGGGCAGAATGAGTAAGGCTGACCTACAAACGTTCTCAAAGAAGCTGGGTGTTAATCCTTTCTATGAGCGCCATATGGTCATAGATAATATAATCAAAGAGTTCCACCACTATCAGAGTAGAACTAATTCATTTAATGCTCCTAGAGAGATACCACAGGTAGAATTAGATCCTAACAATCCAGAACATAAAGAGATTCTAGATTGGTTAAATACCTAAATGGTGTGTAATACACTATATGCCAAACGTATTAGAAGACCTAGCTTCGGGAATCGTTCAATACGAGTTCGATAGCGATACTGGAATAGCTACAGTTGCAGCAGTAAGTGGTTGGCTATTTGAGAATCTTGGACAAGTAAACACTTACTTGTATACAGATTTTTCAGGGGAGAATGCTAGCGGATCTAATGGAGTAATGGATATTGAGGCTCAGAATGTTCTCAAGGAGCTTTATCTGTGCAACTATTATACCAAGCAAGCTAGAAACGCTTTGCGTGGTATTGTTAATTCCAATGTAAGTGGAGATAACGTTTTGTCTTTAAAGGACGGAGAAAGCGCTGTAACGTTCGTTAACCGTAATGAGGTGTCCAAGGTCTACAAAGGGCTTGCTGGCGATTGTATGGACAACGTGGTGCGAATGGCGGGGCAATATAATATCTATGCCGCTCAACCGCGACAGACGGTGGGGATAGATGGAAGTGGAACTGTTGGGGAGAGATATAATTACTATCCCTAATTTATCTACCCAGTCTTGAATTCAACTGTTTCCTAACAGCTTCTTCCTTCTGAGCTTTCCAGCTAACGGGAGCTTCCTTCTTTGCAGCTTCCTTCTTTGGTGCTTCCTTCTTGGGAGCAGCTTTCTTTGATGCAGCTTTCTTTGCCATGGTTATGAAAAGTGTTTGAAAATTAATGGTAACACCCGTCCTGCCAACGTATTGTGGTCAGGACTGTATTCAACACCCCAATCTCTTGCAAGCTTTTTACCAGCAACCTCATTGTTCTCACTATCGCTTACAGCTTGAATAGCCGCTGAAGTGTCTTTGTAGTGAGAAAGATCTCCTTTAGGAGAGGGCGCTGGTGACTTGCTAACCTCAGGCTCCCGTTTGGGAGCCTCCTTTTTTAAGGGTGTAGTCTTTTTATGAGGTCGCTTCATCGTCGTTTACTCGGACCAGTTCACCCAAGGATTGATTGCCTGTGGGTTAGAACCGCTCATGAAGATACCAGCAGTAGTATCCTCAGGACCACCGATTTGAGCAGAGAAGGTTAAGTCCACGGTCTTGTTTGAACCAATACTAGAACTAAAGCTTTCACTGTCAACCAAGGCTTGCTTAAAGTCCCAAACACAACCTGTTCCACCGTCTGGGGTTTTTAGCGTGATTGAAACGTCTCTTTCAGGCTGCTCAAGCAATGCAGAAAGGTTTCTAGCATTTTCCTCGTTCATAAGAGCACTAACACTAAGAGTGGTAGTAACTGGGAAATCAACCGTTCTTGCGAAGGCAAACTTACTTCCCAAGCGGTCCAGAGGACTACGAGAAAGTGGGAGCGAAATAGAGGCGCTCTGAATGTGAATTCCATCGTCGCCGCCAATCTTAGCAACCGTATCACTATTAAAGTTACTCAGGCTCATTGTGATATCACCTGGGCGAAGTGCAGTAACTCCCGATCCACTTGTAGGAGCCGCAAGAGTAACTGGAGTGTGGGTAACAGCAGTTCCAGACTCCTGATTCACAGATGGGTTTACAACTGGTGCCGCCGCGTCGGTCAGCGGTCCAGCCAAGGAAGAGGCTACGTTAGCGCCCTCCAAAGTCACTGAAGCAGTGGGAAGAGATCCAACTGAAAGGTCAATTGAGTAATCACTAATGTAAGCGTTACCAATTCCAATTACCTTATCATTTGCGGTATAGCTTCCTGTTTTTGCTCCATCCGCACCAAGGTTAAGATCGTCTCCCTCTGGGGAAGTTACAATATAAATATTCTTTCCTGAAGTGGCCTGAAGGTGACCTGAAGCAAAGTTACCTTGAACTGATGAACCGTCACCAGGAGTAGTGGCATTATTAAATCCTGTTTGGACATAAAACCCTAAAAGTCTTTCATTGAACCCATCACAAAGATAATAAGAAAAATCAACAGAAACAGTAGGGGGATCGAGCACTAAGGAGTCGATTCTCGCAAGCTGTCCGTATTGGTTAACATCTTGACGGTTAATGGTATAACTATAGTTTGCACTTTGGACTCGCTTAAGCTGTGTATTATATCCACTACCCGTGGAAGTAGCTTCGTCGCTCACCCAAATTCCTTCAGATTGGTAAATTACTCGGTTTCTATTGGCCATGATAAAAGATTCTTTCTGTTGTTTACATTTTTAATTGGAAAATATGAAATTAGGAGAAGCGATATCTGTGCTGTTGCACATCAAAATCTATAAATCCTATATATAATTCGTTCGCTACCGCTTTTCTCGCTCTGTCGCTAAGTTTTGAGGTTCTTACTTTGTCTACAAAATAAGGGGTTTCATCAGAGTAACCTTGCTTTACTTCTGTGTAATTATAAGAGTCGCCCTTAAGGTCTCCTAATTCTGTATATGGGAAACCAGTCATTGGAACAGGCTCAATCACTTCGTTTACAGAATCTCCAAAAATAGAAAGTGCTCCATCTAGTTTATATGGATCGTCAGAGATCACCACAGCCTTCATGAGAACCACGGTGTCAACCATGCCTCCAAGGGCAAAGGGTTTATTTTCTAGAGTAGAAGCTGCAAGGAAAATAGCTGGAGCTACATCGTCATAAGGAGTTATATAAGTATATGGGCCTGACGGGACTCTTGAATTAACAACATATTTGTTTTCTACAATTAAGTCGTCTTCTGTGTCGTTAGTAAAATAAATATTAAAATCTTTTACGGAAAAACTTCCAGTAACCGTATCGGTGCTAGAGGCTCCAGAAGCCAAAGCTCTACCATTGTCAAAATCTAAGACAACGCCATCTGCCCTTCCTGAAAGGTTGCCATTGATATATACTCCAGTGGGAACGGTTGCTCCAGCTATTGAGGAGTCTGAAACCCATTGTTTATAAGGACTTCCAAAAACCGTATAATTGGAGTCTATTAGGGTATCATCATAATAGAAAAAATCTCCTGTTGTATTGGTATATGCCTCACCCTTGGTTAACAAAAAGTTGTCAAACCACATAAAAAACGAACTAGTGAGGTTGTGTTGGAACTGGGCTTTCATTTTAAATCTTCAAACCTTTTTTGGTATTTGCGTAGAAAGGCTGAAATATACGGTCTGTTTTTGAATCTTCCTCCCCTTACCTTTACACTACTTTGGATAGCAGCGCCCGATCTGCCCTTATTTTTTCTAAGAAGGTAACCAAGGCCAGATAATCCACGCTCTATTCCTTGCGCCCAACTGCGTCCTGTCGCCCAAGGGAGGGGTGTGATGCTAAAGATTTGCTCGGACGTTGGCAGTGTAACCCTGAAGTCCATTCCTACTCTTCTTCCAGTTGTATTGAACTTAGTAAAATCCAAACGAGTTTCTTCAAGCAGTGCTAAAATTGGAGATATCGGGTCGTCCCCTTGGTCAAAGCCAATAAACGCAAAAAGGTTAGACACTCCATCTAAAGTTCCGCTAATATTAGGGCTGTTTGGGCCAGCCATAATTTCCATAGTAATCGGATCATTCAGAAAGTCCGATATCATCTTTTGCTTTAGCCTCCTAAAATCCTTCTCTAATGTCCTTTTAAAATTATTTTTTAATAGGCGTGGAGCTTGACGTTTTATGGCCTGTTGGACATCTGTTGGAAGTCGGCGCATTACTCATCCACAGGGCTAAGAACAAAAGTATAAAACTGGTTTTCTGTTAAACCTCTAGGTTGACCGTCACTTTCTATAATGAATTTTGTTCCATCAAATTCCACCCTGCGAGCTTCCGAGAGGTAATTGTAGCCAGCTTCTTGCACTACAATTCTTACTGTTCCGTCTGCAACTAAAACTTTATTTTGGCTTCCCGCTTGCTCAGTTCTGCCGCCATCGTTTAGATAAGCTGTATCCATATCATCGTAGTATATCCGCGCCTGAAAGGTCTCTGAGGCGATTGTGTATTCTACAGCGCTATTTGATCCAGTATTTGTTCTTCCATAAAGAGAGTTCCATGAGTCCGTAGAAGCAATCAAAGTTTTCTTTGCGTTCTTGTAAACGGTGATTGTTCTAGCGAATGTCGTGTGTAGAGTATCCGCTAAATCCCTAATTTTTGTTATTTGATCTGCACTTAAAAACCCAGCCATTTTGATTTTTACACTTTTATTTATATAATAAGATAGGTTTAAGGCATGAACGCGAAAAAAAAATTAGAATCTAGCTCTAGCGAGCAAATTTCTTGTTTATTTAAAATGATGCTAATGATGGTAGAAGACATGAAAAAAGATCATGATTTTCACTATCAAAAGCTCTATGAAAATATTCCCGACGAATATCACGGGATTATTAATACCGCAGATCATTTCACCCCTGAAAAAGTAAACTGGATAAGAAAAAGAATTTTAGACGTTGGCAATGAATCAATTAGAAATTTAGCGTCTGAGTTAGATAATTACACAGTAACTTTTGTTTTTAACTAGGATTAAGGATATGGCATTTAAAGAATTATATACATTTACAGTTGAGAGGGAGCAAGAGGTTGAAAAAACTCACACTCGCACTAATAAGAAAACTGGAGAAAAGACTACTGTCACCAAAAAGGTGAAAGAGAAAACTCCAATTGAAGTAAAGCTCAAAAGACCCTCTCGCAGAGAGTTGGAGGACGCAGAGCTTGAATATTCGGTAGAGATGAGCCGATGTGTTAAAAAAGGCATCCTAACTAAAGCTATGCTATACAAAAAATATAGCGACACTGGAGGAGTTTTTAGTGAGTCGGATGCACAAGATTATGGAAAACTCTTTAAGGAAGTTCTAAATTTGCAAAATGAGTATGTTCGCCTAGACTCAACCGATAAAGATAAAAGAACAGAGAAGCAAAAAGAAAGGCTGGAGAAGATTAAAGACGAGTTGTCGGCGGCTAAAAGACAAATGGTGGAAGTCGAATCATCAATGCACACTCTTTTTGATCATACCGCAGATACTAAAGCCCAAAATCGCCTCATTCTCTGGTATACTTTAATGCTTACCCATATTCAAGAGGAGGGTGACGAAAATCCAGTTGCCTATTTTAAGGGAGAAAACTTTGAAGATAAAGTGGAGGATTATTATGCCAAAGAGGAAGAGGGTAGTGATTTTTATCTAGAGGTAATCAAAAAGATTACTACTGTTCTGGCATTTTGGTTCTTCAATCAAGCTTCTACCCCAGAGGAATTTAATGCATTAATTGAGCAGATGGAAAATGGTGAGATTTGACCGAAGAATTCTACATCGCGATAATTGGTGAAATATTTGACGGATATACCGAAGCTTCTTTTGGTGGGAAGCCCGTCTATGTTAAGCATATTAGTATCCGCGACCAGCGATACATTCACAAATACTTCGAAAAGTATAAACAGATAGCGCTGGATAAAGGTGTAGAAACCGAAAAGGATAGACTCGCCTACATTATAGCAGAAGGAATTTGGTCAGACGAAGATGACACTAAGATAGAAAGTCTTAGATTTGAGATTGAGAATCTTGAAAAAACTGTAAGCCAGTTACCGTTGCCCTCTCAGCGTCAATCAATGAGGGAGGATATTAAAAATTTAGAGTCTCAGAGAACTGCTCTGCTTATGAAAAGGCGAGAGCTAATGGGTAAAACAGCAGAAGATTATGCAACAGGAAGAAGTGGGGATGAGTTGCTAAGATTTTTATTGTTTAAAGATCCAGAATTAACCGAGCATCTTTTTACAGAACAAAGTTTTTCTGAATTAGAGACATGGGAAGTCGCAGAAATTAATTCCATACAATCCAACTTAAGTGAGAGACTGGAAGACCTTTTAATACAGAAGTCTATTCTGCGACCATTTTTTAATATGTATTTATCTCTTTGTGAGGGAGCGGGAGATTTTTATGGAAAACCTATAATACAATTAACTATACACCAGTTAAAAGTAATCCTTTATGGGAAGATGTTTTTTAATATTTTCCAATATACAGAGAATATTCCTGATAACATTAGGGAAGATCCTGAAAAATTAATACTCTATGCAGAGTCTCAACGTGAGGGTAAAAATGCTAAGGCAAAATCGGGACTAAAGGATGATGCAGATGCTTCAATGGTTTTTGGTGCCACCAAAGATGACATGGCAACCCTTAATGCTCCAGCGGGAAATACAAGACTTGCAGAGGAAGCCAAAAAACATGGGGGCAAACTTAATATGGAACAAATGATGCGATTAGCTGGGCATGATGTGTAAATCTTTGTGTAAACAATACAAAGGTTTAAGGCTATGCCAGTTAATATTCCAGTCCACGCTACCCAATTAGAAGAAAGCATTTTAAGACAAGTTCGAAGTGCTGGTCGTAAAATTGGTTCAAAGGGGGGTATAAATCTAGGAACAAGCGCAAAAAGTATTGAGGCTCTTTCTCAACCCTTAGGGCGCATTACTGGCAAAGCCGATCAGTTTACCAAGTCAATGGAGGCGGCGAACGCCCGTGTCTTGGCTTTTGGAGCTTCTGTGGGAGTTTTGAATGCCGTAACAAAATCCTTTAAAGATTTAGTTGCCACGACTATTGAGGTAGAGAAACAACTTACCGCCATTAACGCTATTCTTGGCAGTAGTTCCAGTGAGCTAGATAGATTTAAGAAAACAATTTTTAGTGTTGCGCGAGACACTGAGCAGTCTTTTGCAACAGTGGCTGAAGCTGCATTGGAATTTAGCCGTCAAGGTTTAAGTGCTCAAAAGGTAGTGGAAAGATTAAATGACTCCATGATCTTGGCTCGATTGTCAGGATTGGGGGCATCGGAAGCTGTTGCAGGATTAACTGCCGCCATTAACTCTTTTAACTCCACGGGCATCAAAAGCTCTGAGGTCTTAAATAAACTTTCTGCGGCTGCTGCGGCGGCTGCGGTTTCCGAGAGAGACTTAATCGAAGGTATTAAACGTTCGGGTGCGGTTGCGATTCAGGCGGGGGTAGAGTTCAATGAATTAGTTGGAGTTATTTCTGCCGTGCAAGAAAAGACAGCGAGGGGTGGTGCCGTTATTGGTAACTCTTTTAAAACAATTTTTACTCGTCTCCAGAGTTTGGAAAAACTCAAAACAATGAGAGACTTGGGTGTTGAGGTAACTGACGCTTCTGGAGCAGTTTTATCAGCGACTAAACTTATTAGTAATCTAGGAAAAACACTCAAAAATCTTCCTTCTGCTGAAAGACTGCAAATTGCAGAAAACCTTGTTGGTAAATTCCAAGTTGCACCATTCTTGGCTATTTTGGAGGACATGTCTCAAGAGACATCTAGGTTTGCCCAAATTACGCAGGTGGCTGGAGATGCAACCAATGAAGCCTATACCCGAAATATTGCTCTTAACAAAACTTTGGCCGCAGCAATTAACGAGGCAGGAGTCAACCTCAAAGAGTTGGCGAATAC
>TARA_A100001201_G_scaffold102106_1_pt1 | contig 17025 bp, 23 predicted proteins | sample TARA_A100001201 | Tara Oceans TARA_A100001201 (sample SAMEA2619872) | marine metagenome | biome: marine biome (ENVO:00000447); feature: surface water layer (ENVO:00002042); material: "saline water (ENVO:00002010), including plankton (ENVO:xxxxxxxx)" | depth 5 m | reverse complement strand
CCATCTAAACTTACACCCCACGGATTAGAAGTTGGATATCCGTTTTGTATATTATTAGTTTTTATAGCAGTTGAACCACTATCAGCCTGTTCTACTTGTAAAAAAGTATTATTATCAGAGCCTGTTATTACAAGTGTTTGTCTACGTATCTCTTTACCAAGATAATTCACTATGTAATCTCCAATATACTAGCAAACACATCAAGGTCACTATTAGCATTAGCTTGAGTTTCTAATTTATCCCCCGCTCCCAAGTTAATTGGTTTCTCGATTACAGTTGTAGAATCTGCTGGAACTAAAACTGTTTTTAAGAGATATCGTCTTGTATTAAAATTAGCACTACCACTAATAGCTATATCAATAGTAGCATCATTTGTTCCATCAACATTACTAACATACATAGCGTGTACAACTGAGGTTGTATCAGCTGGGCAAGTGTAAATTGGTTGTAAGGTTGTAGTTGAACCTGTTGCTGCACTTTTAAAGGTTTGAGCCATTATTATCCTCCAAATACTATGGCTAAAGCAGTTGCTGTATCAACAACACTTGTGCCTTGTTCAAAAACTCTACCTGTTGTGTTTACACTACCTGAAGTTACTAAAACGTATTCTCCTTGTGTTGTATTCTCACTACCACTAATAAAAAGTGAACCAGTATTTATTTGAAATGAACCTGATAAATCTTTACTTAGTTGTTTCGAGTCTATTAAAGCCATAATCTTCTTGCTTTCTTTCTTCCCACCACGAAGTTATTGATTTTGAAATCTTCTTTTTGTGTTGGTAAGATTTTGGTTGTTTCATTTTCTCGATTGTTTCGAGAGTAAATTTTCTATCTAACTGAGCGCAGGATTTACATACAGTATTATTTTCCACTGCTCTATCAAAAGCATCTTTTCTTGTATATGTTAAAATTTTACTACAATCGGGACACTTTCTATTTTTTCTATTCTTCCAATGTCTTTTTCTCATCTTATATATAAATATCTAAGAATGGTAAAACCAAAGTGGAATTATGAATTAAATTTACCAAAACCAACAATTTCATCATCACTTGATAGGTTATAACCTAAATTAGATGTATTAACGTGCAATTCAAGTGTTGAACCTTTTTGTTGTATGTTTAACGCATCATATTCCATAATCATACCATTTATAAAAAACATAAAATCATCTTTACTTGTAGAAGTCATAGTGTCTGTAGAAGCTGTTACTGCAGCAAAACTTGCAGTTGTCGTACTGATACTAGCAGTATGTGTAAATGATTTTCTAAGATATTCATTTTGTGCAATACTTGTATTGAATGATAACCGAGCTGCTCGTTCCGTAGCTAAATCACTCGCATCATTTGCTACAGCACTATTAGCAATCTCATCGATAGCTGTACTTGAGTTTATACTAAGGGAACCTGTTAGTGCTAGACTTCCTGTAAATTCGTGTTTATCATCAAGGGTGTTTCCAAATAGTGTTGAACCACTTCTTTGTATTTGAAATGATTGAGTTAATTCACTTCGAATAACTTCAGCAACTATACTACCTGTTATAGTCAGATTACCATCTATAGTAGTATCCCCAGTAACCGATAACGAACCTGTAATATGTGTATCACCACCAAAACTAGCAGTTCCATTTGCACTACCAGATATACTTTTAGTTTTTAGCTCTAAAGGATTTTCTGTTGTAAAAGAATTAAAAGTTACGTTAGATGATGATTCTACCGCCTGTCCGATTGATAAAGTTATACTTTCTGCTTCTTGAAGATATATGAATTTAGAATCATCGTGTGATGTCGTTACACCTGTACTTCCACTTATCCTTATTGGTGATTTTACTATTAAGTTAGCCATCTTATGTATTGAATTTGCCGAGTGCTATTATCTCATCATCACTTTCTAAATTATATCCTATTGAAGAGTTATCAACCATTAAGTGAAAACTACCAGTAGAAACTTGTTTGATGGATAATGCATCGTGTTCCATATATTGTCCATTGATAAAAAATACAAAGTCATTTTCATTTGTTGCAGTCATATCAGTAGGTGCTGATGCAGTTGTTGCGTTAAAACTAGCAGTCGCAATGTTTACTATTGAATTAGATGTTTTAAAGAAACTTTTTCTCAAATAATCTTGTTTTGTTCCCAAATCAGTTGTAGCGAATTGTTTTACAGCATTTTCTGTAACTAATGCTGTAGCACTTGAATCTGTTAAAGAAGTATCATTTGATATTTCGTTAATTGTATATCCATTTAAAACAAGTGAACCTGTTAGTGCTAAACTACCCGTGTAGGTATGTGAATCATCTTGAGTATCTCCAAACTTACTAGAACCACTTGTAAACAAAATAGATGCAGATACAAATTCTGTTTTAACTTCTTGAGCAGTTAGTATACCACCTACAGTTAAATTACCATCTATAGTAGAATTAGATGTTACATCTAAACTACCAGTTACTTTTACACTACCTTGTATACCATCACTACCATATGATATACCACCTATTTGTGCACTACTAGCTGATATGGTATTGAAAGTTACATCATCTGATGTACCAACCGCTTGTCCTATTGATATAGTTTGTTGTAAGTTATTAGAACCATCCCAAGCAACACCAGTATTACTTATTGTTATACCAGTTCCTTGTAGTAAGGTTAATGGATTTGAAGTTGAAATACGTACTTCTGTTCCAACTCGTGGTAGCGTATCTTCAGTTTCAGGATCGGGTGCTTCAGGATCGAATTCAGAAAATGGGCGTTGTACATCAAAACCTCTTCCAACTACAATCGGTGATTGTCTATGATGTGCTGTTTTACTATAATCTAAATTACCATAACCTGTTTTATCTTTACCTAAATCTGCTACCTCTGTACCAAAAACTAATCTCTTTGGTGATAAGAATCTTTTTGTTGTTAATTCATCATTAAATTTTTCAGGTAGTAGGTAACCACGAAAGTTAAAATTAAACTCTGTTCTTATAAGTCTTTCTTCTGTACTGATTTCACTAGCATCAGTAAATTCTTCTACGTTAACTCTGAACTTAAACTTACCTGGCTCACCCCAATATGAACCATCAGAATATGTTATTTGTTCTATTAGGTGATTCATTTGTTCTACGTAAGTAGTCCAAACTCTAGCTTGATATTGCATAGTAACAAAATCAGGCATAGAAACTCTAAATATTTCTTTTTGAGGTCTTAAGCCTGTTTGTGTTGAAAACTGGTCATATCTATTTACGTTACTATACTTTTGTTTAAACGTTTGAAATATGGCTGGTTTGTTAGCATCTAACTTATCCACTGTTACTTGTTCATCTTTTTGAAGTGATATTCTTCTAAAAAGAATAACAGGTGTTATTATCTGTCCACCCTTATCTCTTATATAACCATCTGCTCTTGAAGCTTTCCATCTTTCAGGATTACCATAGAATACAGGAACTTTTACTTTCTCACCTTGTTCACTAACTTCTGGTTTAATAACTTCATTGAAGTAGTACATAATCGCAGCATCAAAGTCTTTAATCGTAGCGGTGATGTTCTTTATATCATCTTTATCTCTTCTTAATAATTCACCACGATTGAACTCATTTCCTATATATCTCAGAGCTCGTGGTAACGGCTTATTTCTTGCCATTAGATACTCCTAACTCTCTCAATTTGTAACTGTGTTCTTCTCACTAAGAATGTTATGGCTTGAATACCAAACTTTGCATCATCTCTACCACCAACCATCTGAGAATCATTTAAACTCTGTATTTCCCAATAGTTGTCAAACCAATCTATTATATCACCTGGTTCTAATACAAAACTAATTTCTGTTAATGATTTTCTCAAAAAGTTAAAAGTAGCATTTGTTTTTTTATCAGGTCCATATTCACTATTAAAAGTTTCAGCAGGATCTTGTGCAACTAATGCAGCTAACTTAACGCCTGGTTTGTAAAACTTACCACTAGCAGCTTCACCATACATATTTACTTTTGTATCTTGTTCAGATACTTTGTAAACATATACAATAGAATTAACTATACCATCTTGGTCTGTATATGGATTTCCAATTAGCTCTTTATTAAACTCTTGGAATCTCTCTACATCTCTATCATTAAAAAATCTTCCAGCCATATTATTAACCTATGTAAATTGGAAGTGGAACTTTAGTTAGTTTTTCTTGTAATAACGTAGCACTATCTCTATCTGCTTCAGTTAGGTTTCGTTGACTTGTTTTTTCTAACATTTCTCTAAGTTGTGATACTAAACCCTCTTTTTCAGCAGCTGCCTCGTTTCTTAAAGTATCTCCATCCATTTGAGTTTCACCATTTGGTATAGGTAAGTTTTGGTATTTACTTCTTACTAACCCTAAACTCTCTTTACATAAAGCTAATGCATATTTTCTTATCCATTGTTTACCCACATCATTAATTTGTTTATAGACAATATTATCATATGGTGCATTTGAAAAATCTGATATCTCATCTGCTACTGAAGCACTATAGTAATTCTTAGTTACTGAATCTCTATCACTAATTGTTAGGTAATCAAAGTGTAATGTAAACTCATCGGTAGGTATAGGAAATATTCTCATTTGATTATTCATCATTTGGAATGAATAAGCAGATTTTCTAATCTGGTCATTTAATTCTATAGCCTGTACTCTTAGTATATCTTCATATATTGGCATCAAAGTGTAGGTTACTGCAGGTGAGTAAGTGCCAAATCCAAATCCATCTAATAAATTGTGAGTTCCCATACCTGTAGATGCGTATGGGTCAAAAAATCTTCTTATTGCAGGTGTTTGTGAATGATATATTCTTTTTATTTGTATAGCACCACTTTCACTAACATCGGTAAATAATTTATCAAAGTCATATACTTGGCTACCACTTGTTATTTGTATTGAACCAGTCTTAAAACTTGTCAAACCACCCACACCAGCTGCTGTACCATATTCTTCTGCTAATCGTATGGTTCTTCCCATAGTTGGTGTAATATTCTTTTGTGATAGATTAGAACCTGTACTTTGTCCTTTTAACGATAATAAATTATCTGTAATATTAAACTGATTAACTTGTGCTGAATACTCTGTAACTGCTTCTTCAAAGTTAGCATAAAAACTACCTGAAGTTAATTCTACAGCGACAATCGGATATCCTAATCTTTTAGCTGCCCATTCTGCAAATCTATCCACAGAATTAGCGCTTGAGCCTGAAAATTCTGTATCTGAATCATAAAATCCGTAAGGTGTTTGACCTGATGCGAATGAACTACTTCCGGGCCAGATTGGTTCTGCTGCCATAATAAATCTCCAAAATTTGATATTTTAACTCATTAATAAATATCATCGCCAACCAAAAAAGGGGAAACCGAAGTTTCCCCTTTTAAGTTAACTTAACTTAGTTTAAATTAATTAAACGTAGTTAACGTCAGCAACAATGATTTTACCGTAGAATTCACTACGAACCATTTTCTTAGCGTAACGAGTCATAACACCTTTACGTGGTGTAAAGTTCTTAGGATCGTATACTAATGGTGTCATTATTAATGGTACGTATGGAGCGTAAACAGCACCTGTTTCTAAGAAGTTAGATCCTCTAAATCCAACAAGGATTTGGTTCTCTAACATATAAGGGTTCTTATAAACAGTAAATCTGTTATTGATTTGTCCAACTCTCTGTACACCCATTGCGTAGGATGCAGTAGAAGCATCACCATCAGCTGAGCTAGCATATCCAGGAATTGATTCTAAGATTGTAGCTGTCTCAGGAGAAACAACTATGAAGTTTGCACCACCTCTTAGAGTCTTTTGATGAATTGCGTTAGATACTGCTTGTATCTTGTTTCCAAGTGTTTGGAACCACTCGCCTTTAGTGTATGCGTTTGAGTTACCACTTGATTCAGTAAATGAACCTACGCCGTCATACTCATATCCAACTCTTGCTGACCATCTTTCAGTCTTAGCAGATGCATTTGCAAATAACATATCAAGGATTTCTAAGTCGATTTCCATTGAGATGTACTCACTTAACATAGAAGTCAATTCTGCTTCAGCGTCAACTGAATGATAAGCGTTAAGATCCTGAGCAAGCTCTGGAGTCCAAACAGCTTTTAACTTACGTGTTTTTGCAATTATTGGAATACTCTTTAAGCTAATATCAACTTCTGGTATGTCGATGTCAGCTTCAGGATTTGCGTCAACTGCACCTGCACTAGCTTCAAACTCAGTACGTGAGTAGTTTGTTGTTGATTGCTTGTGGAACTTAATTCCAACGCCGTTAGCAGCGTTGAAAGTACCAGAAGCAATAAAACGAACTTCACTGTCATCAGCTGATGCTGAGGTGTATGCTGGGTAGAATGCGGTTACGCCAGAACCAGAAAGTTCGAATGCACGAACTCCATTAAGATCTGCACTTGATAAGTCAGCTGCTCTAACGTGAACGTTAACAAGCCCTGATACAATAGAAGCGGATAGATCTGGTTCATAATTAACATCTTTCCAAACTGCGGAAGATGTTGTGTATTTATTAGCACTAAGTGATGCGGCAATTGTAAGTACACTTGAGCTAAAGTCATTGATGGAATATCCAAAACGACCTGCACCATACAAACCGCCAGATGCATCGCCAGAAGATGATGTATCACCAAAGATATCAGCATTCTCTGTATGCAAACCTGTAGCTTGTGCTGAGCCGTACTTGAAGTCCAAGTAGAAAATAAGACCAGATGGTAAGTTCATTGGCTGAACAGAAACGAATTCCTGTGCTGCTAATTCACCAAAGATTCTACGAACCAAAGGTAGAGCAACTCCGCTCCACTCTTCAGAATTTGCAGAAGTACCAGTCTGAGAAGATTCATCAATTAATTGACGAGCCTGATTCTCAAGAAGAACTGCCATACCGTGTGTCTTTGTTTCATTACCAATACCTTCTAAAAGACCGGTTGGTTCCCATTTTTCTACCAACTTACGTGTTTGCTCTAAAAGCGCACGTTGTGGATTATATCCATCCATAATTTCAGATAATTGTTCGAATTTTGGCATTATATTTTCCTTATTTCTTTCAATTTATCCATTAAAGGATGTTAGCTAATTTCTTAAATCGGTTACGCATCTCACTGCCTTCAGTAATTACTTCCTCTGTTTTTTCAGATTTGGTGCTTGCTGTTGCTTTTGATGCAGAACCCTTCACTTTGACTGATTCATTTACTACTTCGTTCTTAGAACCAAAAGATTCTGCTAATGTTGAGTAAACCAACTTAACTTCTCTAATATTCTTTGCACGATCAAATGTTTCAATCACTTTAACTTTTTGTGCCTCGCTTAAGCCATAAGCACGGAAGAGTTTGTTTGTGAATAAAAGTTTTGCGTTAAGCATATTAACTTCAGAAAGTTCACCTCTTAATACTTCTACAGTATCACGGTATTCTTTCAATTCAGCTTCTAATGCTTCAACTTTATTTTCTTCTTCTTCAACTTCATTCTCTTCTTCGAGTGATTTAAGGATTTCTTCTAAGTCGATTTCTTCATCAACTTCCTCTTCCTCTTCACCTTCAGTCATTTTACCTTTACCAGCTTTGCCAATATCGGTTGAACTACCTGATTTTTTGTCGTGAGCGTTGTCGCCTTTGCCGATTCCTGAGGAAACATCATTTTCATCAACTGTTTCTTCCTCTTCGTCGCCCTCTGCAACAGGCTCTTCATCTGCAGGTTCGTCATCTTCTTCAAGTTCAGATTCGAGTTCCTTAATTACAGCTTCTAGATCTAACTCCTCATCCATTTCATCTTCGTCGTCTTTTTCATCTTCCATCTCATCTTCATCTTCGTCTTTCATTTTCATTTCATCGACTTCGACTTCATCAACTACAGGAGCATACTTTACACCATCAATCTCGATAATTTCAGATTCATCAACTTCTTCTTCTTCATCTTCATCTTCATCTTTCATTCTCATCTCATCCATATCGTCATCTTCTTTAGAATCTTCATCAGATGGATCTTCATCGGCGTCTTTCATTCTCATCTCATCCATATCTTCATCTTCATCATCTTTTTTCATTTCTTCAACTTCGTCATCTTCAGTTACTTCTTCTTCACCCTCGATTTCTGATTGAAGTTTTTTAGAAAGCATAGACTGTATAGTAGGTGTGAAAGCTTCTTCTAATGCTAATTTAGCATTTTCTATTGCTGTTTCACGGACTGCTTTAGCGTCTGCGATGGCTTCTTTCAATAAGTCATCCATTACTAAATCTCCATTTAGGATTCAATATAGTTATTTTGAACTATAATATTATTAAGTTTAAAGCGGAACATCGTATGTCGGTAGAATTACCCACGATGTATTTTTACTTTTCTTACATATAAATATATATAAAGTAAAAAATATCAGTTGTTTTGAGAATTTTTTTTCATTCTCAATTTTGCTTTCAAACGTTTTTTTCTTTTTGTTATAGATGGTTTTTCATAGAACCGTCTGTCTTGTAACTCTAAAAGTATTTTAGAATCTTTTACTTTTCGTTTGAACTGACTTATAGCCTTTTCTATATTATTTTTACGAACCTTTACTTCTATCAAGTTAACCTCTACTTATCTTTACGAGCTGCTATAGCTTTTGCTATTGCTTTTCTTCTTTTTGCTAGATACTCATCTGAATCATCTTTATCACCATCGTTATCAATATCACCATCTTCTTTACCAACTGGATCCATAGCTTCACCTAATTCAAAGTATCTTCCAAGAATGTTACCCATATCCTCATATAATACAGCCATTCTTTCTTTTAGTTGTTGTGCTTCACCAGCTATCTTACCAAATTGTTTGGAAAAGCCAGTTAATTCTTTCATATTACGATTTACTGTAATCTTATCAAAATTCTCATCAGCTTCAGTAAGAGCATATTGTTTAGCATATTCTGCTAATTCAGAAAGTCCTTTAGCTACTTCTCTCAAATCATTCTCACCAAAAATGGTTTTTCTATAGTTACCAAATGTGGATAACTTTTCTGTTAACTCAGATGCAGATACGCTTGTTTCTTCTTCATCCATACTTTCTTGCTTAATAAGTTTTGATAACTGAATACCATTCCCTATTGGCTTCTCAGTAACAACACCACCTATTGTTGCAAATTCTTTGATAATATCTTTCATTTTAACCATTATTGGCTCCTTACTTTCTAAGTTTTCCTCGTTTAGAGTATCTTCTGAAACCATCTCTTACTCGGTTCCATAAAGCCCTCATTAAATCTTTTTGTCCTGTACCAGTATCTCTAACTGGACCTGACATAATTGCTCTTTGTAAATCCATAGCATCGTACTTACCAGCTTTTACACCATCCATCATCATTTTTACAGTTTGTGCTGATGCTTTACCAATCATCTTTCCCATCTTTATAACATCTTGTTCAACCATTTTCTTTGCTTCTGGCGAACTAAATGGTAATTGTGATGGTGAACTAAAAGGTGCTTCATCAACCATATTTTCCATTAGTCTTTTATAAATAGATTTTTTCATTATCTTCTTAGTCCTAATGATTTTCTAAGTCTTAATGACTTCATTCTTTTTCTTAAAATTCTTTTACCTTTTGCTTTTCTTTTTATAGCAGCTCTTCTCTGCCCCCTTTTCTTTCTAACTCTTTCACCTGTACTTACCATCACACAAGCTTTTTTGGATGGACTATACTTCATACGAGGTGGACAAAAGGCTTTTAACTTAACCCTACGATTTCGTATTACTCTACGTTTTCTTAGTTCAGTTAGAAAAGCTAATGCAATTTCATCAACTGTTTTTGAATTCTCCCACATTTCATCTTCAACTAAGTCAAAGAATCCATTCCTATCAGCGTATTCTATTAAACCATATATCTCGGTTAGTTTCATTAAATTAACTTACCTTTGGATTTTTCTTTAATACGTAAACCACTTTGTTGTTAGTAGCCATATGTTTTGGTGCAAATTCATATAATTGATTTTGTTGAAGTTTAGATATATCTATTCTTCCACCATCCCATAAATCTATATGTCCTGTAGTACCTGATTCAGCAACAATAACACCACCCATTCCAAAGTCGGAACCTGTGAAACTAGCACTTGTATTACTAACTTGAATTACTCTAGTCCATTTGCCAGGAACTCCAAATTTTTGAGCCTGGTTATAATCGGTTGGGTGATCGTTCATTCCCATAATTTACTCCTAAGTATTTTTTCTTTTCCAGTCAGCTAATTTGACTTTCATTTCAATCACATATTTTTTATAAAAACGCTGTAGCTCTAATACTTGTCTTTTGTAGTCAGCATCTTTATCTTTTGCTAAATCTTTCATAAGAGTTTTCATATTTCTATCAACTCTATCCATAGCACTTTCAATAGATTTAAAGTAATTATCATATCCAGCAAAACCCATCTTTATCTTTCCTTCAGATAATCTAAAATTTCTCCACTTAGTCCACATTTCTTTTGTGTATTCTGGCATTATTCTTCTCTCATTATCTGATTAATAACGTGTTCTACTTTACAATAATCTCCACAAGTTCTACCTTGTGTCTTATCTACTGATTCATTCATTGGATACATAAATGCACCGTGTGTAGATGGATTGGATACGAAATCAAAAGCGATGAGTTCAAAATCTTTTTGAACTTCCTGTGCCTCTTTACCACTATCTTCAGTTACAGTCTCTACTGAACCAACACCTCTTGATGAAATACCTAACTTGATACCATTTTTAAATAACTCTCTTAAAATATTACCACTTGGTGTTGTTAAAATTTCTACTTCACCTATTAAATCGTTTCCTCTCCAATTCATATCAGTAATATTATGTGAAACGTTAGCAAGGTTTACTACTGAACTATCTGGATGGTCAAGTTCACCCATAGCTCTCTTTTCTTTTACAAAATTCTTTGAATACTCGTTAGCTTCTCTAACTAATATTTCTTTAGGATAAACTCTACCATTTTGGTTTTTAGCTTCTGCTCTTTGTAATACACCACGTACAACTAACTTTCCGTTGTTCTCTTTTACAGATTCAGTTATCTGTTCAGGTGTTACTTCAAAAGGTAGATAATCTACTATAAGTTGTTTATTCATACTATTTCACTTTCTTATAAATACGTTCAACCTCTTTCATAAAAGAAGTTATATTCTTTTTATACATTCTACCTATCTCTTTTGAAAGTTGTACGTTAGTTGGATTAGCATCTTTTAATATCGCTTGTTGCATATCAAACATAGATTTTCTTAATCCAGCTTCTTTTTTCATCAGTTTCATCTTAGAAGCTTTAACAGCCTTTTTATCGAGAGGTGATTCTACTAAAAAATCTTTTAGCTTTATCATTGTAATTTACCGATTTTGTTAGATAGTCTAACTAATCTTTCTGCTATTTTACTTAAAGCCTTATGTGTATTTTTCCAATATGAACTTGAGTCTACTTTTAATTCACTTTTTAGTCTAACAGCCATATCGATTTGTTTACTTAAATTTTTCAATGTGTAATTTACTTCACGCATTGATTTACCAATTTTTTGTCTTGGTGTGAACTCTTCATTATTTCTCCAGTCGTGGTATCTACCCTCATTTATATCCTCAGATACATAACCACTACCACTAGCTATTTGCTTTCTTCTATCCAATGGAACACCATCCTTAGTACCTTTACCACTAAAGGCTCTTGGTGTCATATAGCCTGGCGTAGCTGAAGAAGTTGATACCTCTTCAAGTTCTTGTCTTATTAGTTCTTTAAGAAGTTCTATTAGTTCACTTTTTTTCATTAACTTTTCCTAATTCAGTTACTAAATCATAATAACGTAAAACAGAAGTAAGTGTTTTCTCTGATACGTGTTTTGTATTCTTGATTTCTTGTATCTTATTGATAGCACCGTGTAACTTAATTCGTGTGATTTCATCGTTAACTTTATTAACGTGTTTTTCAAGTTTTGCTTCAATAATATCTAATTTATCATTAACAAAAGTTTTTAATTCTTCATTATCAGAAACATTGTAAATATATTTCTTCAATACTTCTTTTTGCTCTGTAGTTAACTTAGAGTATTTTTTATTAAACTTATCAACCAATGTTTTGTAAGCAAGTAATCTAACATCTGTATCACTTTTTGAAAATTCACTAAATACTTCATTCTCTTGTACTGGCTTTTTCTTTGGTGATGTTGATATAGTTTCGATTAGAGTAAATTTACTGTTTACCTTTGCAACTGGATTGAGTATTTTATCAGAAGATACTTCTTCAAATAGATTGTAAACAGAAGCGTAAAATTTATAATTTGGAATTCTTGCGTTAAAAAATTCTTTTGAATCAAATGATTCGTTTACTCTTTTAACTAAGTTATATTTTTCTTTGCGTAACTTAGAATTAGATAATTTTTGTCTAGTTTCCAAAACTACGTTAAGTAAATCAGTTGCCATAGCCTGATTTTTAGTTTTTTTATTTTGTAAGATGTTATATAATTCTAACTCTTTTGATATTTCAGTATCTTTTCCGAAAAATTCTTTAAAGATGCTAACTGCTTTACTTTTAGTGTTATCATTGAGAACATCGGCAGTTAACTTCCTCGCTAGAAGTTCATACATTATACCAACATTCTTTACTTTGGAATGTTTTATTTTATTCATCACACAAATGCTCCGTGTTATCGTAATTTCTCTTAACTATAAATATATAAATACATTAAATTTTGTTATTTAGAGTAGAATCTACTTCCTTTTCATACTCTTTTTTTAACTCTTCTGATTCATTTATGATTTTTTTATCGTTTTTAGCTATCTTTTTTAGAGATGTTTTCATATTATCATAGTGAGCTAGAGCTAAATTAGTTGCAGCAACTACTCTATCGTGTTTACCTAAAGGATCTCTTCCTCTAGCACTTCCATCTTTACTGTATTTTGGTAATTCTTTTGGTCTTCCAGCGCCTTCGTGTCCACCCTCTGGTGCTCCACCCTCTTCATCAAACTCATCTAACTCGTGTCCTGTTCTACCCATAGCCAAATCTGCTGGTGTTCCTTGTGATTGTCCTGATTTTTCAGGATCATTACCCTCATTTTCTATCTGAGAGCGTCTGAACTTTTCTTTAGTATCATCTATTATCTTGTCTCTCTCTTTTTTAATATCATCTTTACTGAAATTAAATACATTTGAGTAAATCCAATCAGAAGAAACTAACCCATCTTGTAACATCGAAGATGCTAATTGTGTCTTACTACTCCACAACTCTACTTTTTCTGTTTCATATATTGTAGATGGGTTTGTTAAATTTAATTCAAAGTTTACTAATTCAGCATCTTTAAATCCTTGTGCATATAAATGAACAATAGCTATCTTAGTTAACTCTGATACTGTAATTCTTTGTAATCTTTCTATGGTACGAGCAAATCTTACATCCTCAGCTGCTAATGTAGCTTTAGCACCCAATCCCTCTTCATATCCTAAGAAAGCTTTTGGTACTCTTAATGCAGCCATCATTTTATTTCTGAGGTATTCTATATCATCAGTAGCCTCATATGTTAAGCCTGGTAATGAATCGATTTGTGTTCCACTATCACCACCTCGAACTGGTAAGAAGAAATCTTCAGTTATGTTTTGCATATTGTATTTGAGATTATATTCGCCTGTTGTTTGGTCTATAATAGGTGCCTTCTTCATCTTATCAACAATTTGCCCCATATAGTTATCAACTTCATTTGGTGGTATGTTTCCAATATCTACTCTAAACACTCTCTTTTCAGGTGCTCTCATAATACGATGAATTAACATCGCATCTTCCATAAGAGATAATTGTTTCCATATTTTTCTACCACTCTCAATCATTGATTTACCGTAAGGTAAATAGTTTGTATCAGCCAACATTCTAAAATGTGCTATTTCAAAATTTTCAAACTCTGTCTTAATAGTTGATACTGAACGTCTTGGGTCTGATGTTTCTTGTACAAATTTTACCATCTCAGGATTCTCAGGATCCATTCCCTCTATCCTTGATAAATCATATGGAGACATTGGTTCTACATTTGTAATACCATATTTTTCTGCGATGTTTAACTTTAAAAAGAAATCTCCATACTTACACATATTACGAATCCACGGCCAGAGATTAAATTCTATATTTAAAATATCATAAAATAAGTTATTTAAGATTTCTTGTATATTCTTATTACTTGAATTTATGGTTAATACGTTTCCATACTCTGATTTCATTGTTGATTCATCAGCGTAAATATCTAATGCAGAACTAATGATTGGGTCAGCATCCATCGATTCATAATCTTTAAATAATCCCAACCTTACAGTACGAACCATAGCGGTATCTGAATAACCACTTAATCCTAAAGGACCTGCGCTACCTTTATACAGCTTAGTATATCTATCTACTAAATGTGATTTAGCATTAGCTTGTATTTCATCGGTATCTATTACTTTTAATTTTCTTCCACCAACGTTTCTGATTATTACATTTGTAGAAAACAATCTTTGTAGTCTACCAAATAATGATGTATCAGCCATTTTTTACCTCACTATAAAAGCCATTCAAGGCTTTCCTTATTTTTACCGACTTCCCATTTCCAAGAATCGGCTTTATCTGTTTTGTTAGTATAGACTCCTTGACTATTATACTGATTCATACTATCAAGAGCTTTTCTCTGTAATTGAACACCTTCAGCACGTAATCTAAGAGCAGTTTCTCTTACCCATAGAGCTACAGCATATGACATAACTAAGTCATCATTGTATCCTCTCATTGCCTCAGCGCGTTGCCCGTTATATATAAATACAAACAACTCATCAATTAAACGATTTGAACTAACTTCTACTAACTTTTCTCTAAAAAATTCTTCTAATTTAGCAACAACTAATGGTCTTGTTTTCATTGACATTGTGAAACCAGGCACCATCTTCTTTTCTTCTCTATAATGTTTATTTGTCATTTGATGTTCTACATCAACATACTTTAAATCTTTACTCATATAGAATAGGTTAGGGTAACCTCTATCTATAATTTGTTGAATAGCTGCCCAACCAATATTGTTATTCTCCACAACGAGTAATGCATTGTTATACTCTGCAGATATATTAACTAACAAGTTACCAAAATCTCTTGTAGACAAAACACCTTTGTATTCTGCTACTTGTTTTAAAGTTTCTAACTCAAGTATATGAAATGCTGAAAAGTCTGTAGAATCTCCCCTACTAACGTCAGCACTAACTATGTAATCTTTAGTATAATTTGGTGGTTCCCATATCCATAAATTACTATCCACTCCACGTTTTTCCATAGGTTCATTAACAAACTTAGTTTTTTGTTCTTCAAGTAGAACACCATCAATTACAGTTTGTCCTGAACTTATAAAATCACAATCACATTCTTGAGCTGCAAGTGATGGACCAAGTAATTTATCTTGTTCATCTCTCCACTCTTGCCCTCTATCTGGATGTACAGTCCAATGAAGTTTGATAAAATTAAAATCATTAATACCATCTTCAGCATCCATCCAAGTTTTGTGAAACCAATTACCAATACCATTAGGTGTAGATAGTGCGATACATTGTCCACCAGTTGATAGTGTCTGAGAAGCCGCTGCCCATATCCCATCAATCTTTTCAATGAATGCTGCCTCATCAAGTATCAGTAACGATAGTGCTTCAGAACGACCACTATCCTCACCACTTGATACAGCTTTAATTTGAGAACCATTTTTATATCTAAGATTTAATTTATTATCTTCAACACACTTTGCCTTTAACCAAGTAGGTAAATTTGCGTGCATCACACGAACTTTAGTAACCAAGTTTTTAGCAACATCTTGTTTAGTTGCTATAACCAATATATTCTTATCTTGATTAAAAGTCATCATCCATAGTGAGTAAGCAGCTGTAAGAGTTGATATACCTAATTGTCTAGCTTTTAAGATAACGTTAAATCTATGTAACAATAAATCAGACATAGTTTTTTCTTGAAACTCATACAAATCAAAAGGTATCTTACCTTTCATTGGATGTTGAATGACACAATACTTCTTTACAAAGTAGCTTGGGTCACTAGCACATTTAAGATATTCTTTTTTAATAGCTTCTTTTAGTGGTGCTGGATTAGCCAATTATCTTTCCTGTTTGGTTAATAAGTGTGATTACTGCATACGATAATACAGAACCATATCCAAAATATAACCATTTGTTTTCATACCAACTTGGTTTAACTAACTTAACCTTTTTCTCTGTAAGAGCTAATTGTTCGTTAGTTAGTTTTATTTCTTCTTCAAGTGTAGTAATCATTATAGCTTTCAAACTATCTTGATATGTTAGAGAATCTACTTTGTTTTCTAAATAGATAAAATCATTTTCAAGGTTAATCATTTCCTCATCAGTAAATGTAGTTTGTGCACCAAGACTTACCATAAGTAGTGCAATAGCAGTTATCATACTAACAACAAATTTTATTGTAAACTCTGGATTATCAGAGAAAAATAAATCTAAAATTCTTTTCATTTTTTAGCTCTCGCTTTCAACGATGTTCTAGCAGCTTTTGCTGTCTTGACATTTGGTTTCTTTTTAGGTGTTTTTTTAACAGCTTTCTTTACTGTAGCTTTTTTCTTTTGTACTACCTTTTTAGCTTTCTTAACTTCTTTTACTTTCTTATCAATCTTCTTAACTTCTGCTTTTTTCTTAGCAGATGCCTTACCACTTAATCCTAAGATACCTAAGATAGCCATTATTATTTTTACTAAGCCTTTCATACTATGCCTCTCCGTGTCTTGTTAAACCGATGTTTGTTAATATATCATCAAGGGATACTCCCTCTTTACCAGCAAATTTGTGAATTTCGTTTTCTACTTCAGTAAAAGCGTGTAAAGCACTATCTAAATCTTTATGATTATCTGCGTGATATACTCTACATATCTCTTTTAAATTAGATACTAAATCTAATAATCTATCAAGTACTTTTGTACTAATCGTTACTGATTGTTTCATCTTCTACCAAACTATGTAAATATTTTTCTGCTTCATCTGCCATCTTGTTCATATGTTCTCTTGTCTTTTCACTAATCTCTAA
>TARA_A100001201_G_scaffold143000_1_pt1 | contig 17221 bp, 20 predicted proteins | sample TARA_A100001201 | Tara Oceans TARA_A100001201 (sample SAMEA2619872) | marine metagenome | biome: marine biome (ENVO:00000447); feature: surface water layer (ENVO:00002042); material: "saline water (ENVO:00002010), including plankton (ENVO:xxxxxxxx)" | depth 5 m | reverse complement strand
CCTGATACCGCAACAACATAAACAGCCGCTATATCAGCCAGTAGCATTGAAGCTTGCTCCAATCCCATCCAAGACGCCAGGACAATAGCAAAAGGGTACAAAACCATACCGCTTAGAGCGAACCAAGTCATTCTAAGTTGCGCGTCTCTTTTTGCGTCTGCGTCTTCCATCATTCGGCGGCGGTCTTCCAACATTATATCCCGCTCGTCCGGATCAATTTTCCCATTATCGTTTAAATCGTACTTAGCTTTCGGCATTTAAAACTCTCCTAGCTACCCTTAGGTCACTTGTTTGTATAGCAACTTTCCCCTCGTCTGTATACACTACAAACCTGTTTGGCTTTACCTCAACTATCCGCATCCAATTTAATGCACTCTAGTATCATATCGTTAGCTGTTACGAGTACTTTCGCCTTATCTCTTTCAACTATACAAGTTTCTTTGTCTGCGTAGGTATCCAACAAATAATATTGCAAATGATCCGTTCGGACAAAGTGAAACCATACTAAAGCATACATCATCTGAAATAATCGTGAACGTCGATCCACCCCATATAGTGCAAGTAACCCGCAGCGCCCACAGCAGAGAACAGCAGAAGCACAAAAATTCCAACCAACGTAATCATCAATTCTTGTCTTTCTATAGCCTCACGCCTCGCCTGAGCCTCTGCTTCGCGCTTTTCCTGAAGTACTTCTTTCCTTATACGAAGCAAAGCGTGCCACTGGCTTAAACCTAAATTATTTGTTACCCATTCGCGCAATTCCTCCTCCGCTTGAGCGGCCTCTCTTTCTTTTGCCCACCTGTCCAAAGCTACCGAGTTAACATCACCCGAGCTTGTAACGCCTTTTTTTTGCAATTTTTTCTTTGCGGCATCAGTTGCGTCAAAAAATTTTCCAATATCTTTTGATAACGAGGCAACGGTGCGGCCGGCCGCAAGTCCTGTTTTGAGTCCGGCCAATATTGTAAGCGGGTCCATGGTTACATGCCGTCTTTACGCGTAAACTCGACTGTTTTTTCCAGGATTGCTATTCTGGATTGTAATTTTATTATTTGCATCATATGGTCAGCCATTCCACCTAAATCATCGTTTATCATGTCTATGTCTTCCCAAATTTCGTTATCTGCTGCCTCCATATCGTCGTAAAATTCAGCAAGTATATCTATTAATTCGTCAATATTTTCTTTGTTTTGTTGAATATCTCGCATCATATTCACTTTGTCAGTCGTATTGCTTTGAGCATCCAGGACAGCAACAGTTTCTTCTAAATTCGCAATAATTGACGCTTGCTCCGAAGCATACCAAACCATGCCCCCCAAGCTAGAGCAAACAACGCCTATAACAGCTATGTTTACCTTAGGCAGTTCCACGTTAATATCCGTTAGCGATCAATTTGCTGAATTCGCCAGAAGTTAATTTTTTCTTAACATATTCTTTAAATTCTGGACTGCCTATTTTTGCACCGCACTCTTTCATCCACATTTCGATCACGACAAAAGGTATTGACCCGACAAGCCGCATTTCTGAGTTACGGTTATGACCATCTATATTTCGTTCTTTATTAAAATCTAAAATACGCTGAACATCTTGAGTTCTTTGAATATGAACTTTGTCGTCTTCCTCAACAATTTTAGTTTTTAAAATATCTTGCATTATTCCCAAGCCTCGTTGACATCTGGAGTTTTAGGGTCATCAGCTTTTAAGGTGCCGTCTTTATTTCGAGCTCTTTTTTTTTGAGCCTTTGCAGCTCCTTTTTCGGCATGTCCGTTAGCAATCATAAGTTTTGCTTCGGCATCGCTTACCTCGTAGCTTTTCCCAACTACAGCTCGCTCTCCATTTACGAAAACCCGATCGCTTTTTATTTTTACTTTTACCATTTTTAACTCCTCAATATCCAGGGAAAAGGGGCTGTAAACAGCCCCCTTTGTTATTATGAAATATCCGCTACAACTCCGTGAGCTTTTTCTGAAGTAACTTGCAAACCGTACTCAACAGAAATTAATCTTCGCTCTGAGTGACCAGTTTTAGCAAGTGGTTCTTGCTTCGCAGTTTGTAGATAAGCAACCGCAGCATAGTTCGGGTCGAGTACAAAAACGTCTCTGCTACGAACGTGACGTGCTGGCACGATCTGAACCTCGCCAAAATCGCTGATATAAATATCAACCGCAGCTGTTAGCTTTTTGTCGTCTACTTCTTGGAACTTTGTTGCGTTTCCTGTGAAGGTTGAAATTGTTTGCTTTTGCGATGAGCCGCAAAGAACAACGCTAGGCTCTGCACCATTATCCCAACAATCCTTTATAACACCTTTTAAAAGTGTCTCTGTGATTGCTCGCTGTGTGCCATCAGTAGCGGCAGCATTTGGGTAACCTGCTGAACCTGATCCAGAAGTTGTCCCATCAGCACCGCCTGTGCCACGTGACGCATTTGTAGTCAAAAATGCAGGCAAACCTGCTGTTTGACGCGCAGTACCAGAAGCACCTGCAGCCGCTGCCACGTTGCTTAATAGCATTGCCTCCATGTCCCTCTTGAGCTCTTTTAGCTTGTAAGCGACCTGTTCAGCAACGGTTTGAGCATCGCCCACACCATTCACAGCTTCTGCTGTTGCAGAAACTTCAACAACTTTGTCAGAAATTTGAGTATAGTTGCCTTTTCTTACCGCATTCGTTCCAGCATCGTTGCCAGGAGCAGCTTCGCCTTCAATAACACGGTTTGAAGTAGAAACAGCAGCAAGATCAACTTCTGCCCACTCAAAAAAAGTGTTTTCTACGTTTCTAGTTCCAATTGTTGACATAAAAATTGTCTCAGTTGGAGTGATAGACACTAATGCGTCTTGGATGTCTTCCCGAATAGTTGTGACATCGTAGGTTTCGTTTGTATTAGCTGATACGCCCATGCCTTTTTCCTTTCTGTTTTAAGACAAGAGAAAATTGACCACGTCTTTTTGTGATCCCGTTTTACGCATATTTTGTCGCGCTCTTTCCGCTTTTTTCTTAGCTCCGTCTTCCACTTTTCTAGCTCCAGGTTTTACCATGGGTCGCGCATTTTTTGTTTTCGCAACGACACCTTGTTTTTTCTGAATAAGTTTCCGATAGGCAACTGCATCTTTCATTAACTTAAATTCCCAAGTATGAACTAGGTTTTTAAGTACTTCCGGAGGCACCCCATAATGATTGATAGCTGTGTCTGCAATATCACCCAAAAGAGCTTTGCTTTTTTCAGGGTCTTTAAGTTCTGGGAGTTCTTGCAATAAGATTGCCCCCTGTTCTCTTGCATAAGCATCCCGATCAGCTTTTTGCTTTTGAAGCGCTAAACTGCGAGATTGCTCCAATTCGACTTTTTTAGCCTCATATTCAGCTAACTTTGTATTATATTCACCTAATTCAATCGCATACGCCATCGGGTCACTGTTTGCCAGTTCCAGGGATGGTTTGACAGGTTGTTGAGGTATGTTGCCGCTCTCGACTTCTGCAAGAATTGCATCAAGTTTGGCGCTTTTTTCTGCTTGGCTTGAAAGTTGTGCGTCGAGTTCTTTTCTTAACCTTGCATTTTCTTCCATGCCTTTCTGGATATAATCTTGTCCGGCGGCACTTCGCTTTAGCTCCCCTAAGGTTGCCTTCTTTATTGATCCGTCTGATTTAAATTCAATCTCCAAATCGTCAGAAAGTTCTATGGGAACGGCAGTTTCAGCCGGTATCTGTTCATCCTCAATGTCGAGGTCATCCTCGCTCAATTCAAGCTCAGTTTCCTCTGTTGCATCCTCACTCTCAGCAATAGGTTCTTCCACTTCAGTCTGATCATTTGAAGCAGTTGCCTCAGTGGTTTCCTCTACTACCTCGTCAGGATTAGTTTCAGTAATTGGTGCTTCCAAAATTAAAGAAGCAGCTTGCTCAATACTGCCTTGTCGCGGTTCAGTCGTCATTGCGGTGCCTTACCTTTTTCTATGAAAACCTCTGCATTTATATCTGCTTGCAAAAGGTATTCTATTTCATTTAATGCCCTTAAAATGGCGTGAGCATCCTCACGTTTTTCCACTTCTTGAGCGGCGGTTTTTGCGAAAATATCTTTTTGTTGTTCTCGCAAATCTTGTAAAACAGCTTGGAAATCCGGATTTTCCTTTAATTTATACGCCCTCTTGGCGCGCTCCTTGTAATCCGAGTTCATTTATATTTCCTCTGTTAAAAACTCTTTCTTGGTCTTGTTCTCTTTTTATAGCTTCAAGATCAACGGTTTGTCCATATTGTCCCATCATTTTAGCAACCTCGACCGCTATGTCTTGAACAAGTTTATCTCTTGCTAAGTCATCTTTTGCGGCCATTTCCACTAATCTTAACTCTGTATTATCTTGATGTTTTTTAGCGTCTAATTGAAGTTTCGCCATATCAACTTGCGCTTTTGTTTGGGTTCTTAGAGCTTCTGCTTGCATTAACATTGCATTAGGGTCATTCATAGGTTGAGCCTGTTGATTTTGCATTGCCATTGCTTCAGCTTGCTGTTGACGTTTTCTAGCGATTAAATCCGCTTCACTTTGTTCCGTGACAGGTAAATAATATCTATCGCTATTTTTTATCCCCGAAGCAGCCAGGATGTCAGCCAAAGTATGCCGGACGTTTGTCATTGTGACCAAACCATTTTCTGGTCCATATTGCTGCCAAACGCTCATTTGAGTTTGTAAAGTAGCTTGCAAAGTAGCTAATTTTTCTTGTGCCCTTCCTGTGCCTAGGCCAACATTTACAACTAAATCCAAAGTTGCATCCCATGTGCTTGGGTCAACTTCAACATATTCGCCCTGAAGCCTCATAATCTCGTTTTTATCTGAATTTCTTATAATGGTATCAGCAATCAATCTGAAAAGTTTTTTCATTCCGCTTTCAGCTAAATTTCTGCCCATAACCTCCACCTGGGAAGCCGCTCCATCTATGGTTGCAGCTACGGCAGTGGCTGATGCACTTTGAAGCATATCAGCGTCCAAGCCCTGAGAGGCTCTAGTAACACCTGTTTTTGCTTCTACTAATGCGTCAAAGTATTGCAGTGCGGGCAAGGTTGACCCCGCTGTGAAAGGAACAACTTGCTCTCTAATCGCGCCAGGTTGGCTTACCCTTACAATTCGTCCTATTTCGTTATTTAACAAGTCCTCAATAGCAACGTGAGCTTCGTTGACTTCCAGTCCTGGATTGTTTGTTAATGCCACATTGTCCAAAACCCCGCGCAACATTGCAGTTGCAGCATCTTGATCATCCATAACCAAGTCAACTACTGAGCGACCAAAAAAGGCATGAGGTTCCGGATCAACTTCAAAGACCGCAAAAGGAACGTGCGAGCAAAGCTCATAATCTAGCATAGTATAAGAACTACCCGCAAGAAAAAATCTATAAAGTTGCGGAACCCCCGCACCTTCTGCATCCACTTTCATGTATGCTTCAGTAACTACAACTTTTTTTGAAGTAGGGTCAGCACTTTCGTCATCGTCTTCGTCTACTGCATAATTTCTGCGTTGAAATTCAGCTTCGCTTTGCATTGTCGACATTGTGCCAGTGAGGCCAAATAATTCATCCTCTGTATATCCCATTGCGATCAAATCGCCGACTGTCATGTCAGTCCTATGACCAACCACAAAAAAGTCGTCTATTGATCTTGCATTTCTATCTATAAAAAATTCTTCCGGTGGCACAGAAACAACAGTCAAGCCTTTTGATCTTTTTGATTTTGAGATTTTAAAATCATAAATAGGAGTTTTTACTTCTGCACCGTCAGGAGTAATTTCAACCTCCTCAGTTATAGTTTGTTCAAGTACCTTTACATTGTCTTGGTCTGCTACAAAAAGAAATTCTTCTTCCGATTTATTTTCGTATGTTATTATTTCTGTTTCTTCCGTAGAGTCATACATTACCTTTGCAATTCCGCATTTTTTTACCATTGCGTCCTGAAACACGTCAGAAAGAATTTTATAGCCATCATTTTGCATAAATTTATAATTTGCAAATTTTGTCATTTGCTCAGCCATTTCAACGTCATCAGCATTTCTTGGCATAAATTCAACAACGTTTTCAGAAGCTAAAAATATTCTTTGTAATGCAGGTTTCATTGCTCGCACAACATCCCGACATTTTGTTGCAACAACTTTTGATCGTCCGGCTTCGTGTCCTATATCAACCCTGCCATCAAAGTATTTTTGAGCTTTTATTCTTGGCTCTGAAATTTCGCCCTCTATGAAATCGACAGCATCAGTAACAGCTTTTTGCACTATTCCCTCAATAGTGTCTCTGTCCATAGGTTCAATTTTCATTTTTTATTCTCCTACTGCTGTCCTGCGCCAATCATACCAGGAGCGGCTATTATTGTTTCCGGATTTATGATTTGAGTTGCACCCCTTGAAAGGGCACTTTTGATATTTTTGCCAAGGTCAATTATTTTGTCTTCGAGCAAATCATATCTTGCTTCGTCACTTATTATTCGTTTTATGTTGTCTCCATCCGTAGAAAGCATTAATTGAACAAGATCATTTCTTTCGCTATCACTTAATCCAGGATCGTATTTTTTCATAATATTGTGAACCAATCTAAAAACTCCCGCGCTCACTCCTGAATTACCCATTGCATCAATAATATCAGCACTTGTTCCTTCTCTCCTTATAAGAGTGTTTGTAATAGCTGTTCCGCTTCCTTTTAAAATTTCTTGAGCCGCTTCATTTGCATCAGTTGCATTTGAAAGCTTTTGAATGAGTAAATTAATATCTTGTTCTGGGAAAATATCTCTAATAGCCATTCCAAGATTTGTTTCTGGGTTGGCCATATTTTTAATTGTTGAGGCTCTGCTTCCGCTTCCTAATTGTTGTCTTATTTTTGATAAAACCCCAAGTCTAAAAGCTTCTAGTTCCTCTTGTCCTTTTGCTAAAATAAGATCAAATTCTTGCCTTAATGCATCGACATTAGGATTTGCTGTCCAGTTGTCTTGCCCTGATTTGAAAGCTCCATCTACGTTTTTCATTTTATTATAAGTTTCTCTAGCGAGCTTTGTATCTTCACTTATCCCGTCAATAAGAGCCTCAATTTTGTATCTCATTTTATTTATATTTTTACCAACCTCGCCTTCGCCCTTTTTATAAAATGCATTTGCGGTATCACGCAAAGTTCGTCGTAAAACCTCAGCATCGGCTATAGTTATTATTGCCTCTCCGGCCTCGTTTGGTTTAACAACTATTTGACCATCTCTAAGCTCAAAAGGAAAATTTCGCCCTCCCGTTCTAAATGCCCTTTTTAATTTTGCAAAAGTTTCTGGTGCGTCTCTAAAAACCTTAGCCATTTCGAGCAATAGAGGTTGAGGAACTTGCTGCCTTCCCATTGGGCTGTCGTATAATTTTTCTGCTTTGGATTTTAAATCTGTTAAATCATCCAGTCTTTTTGTTAAAACATTTTCCTCAAGGTTTAATCCTAATTTTTCATTAATAAATTTTTTAACACCGCCCTGAGTAATCGTTGGTCTGTTTTCGAGGCCTGCTCTAAGTGTTTCAGCCGCCATTCCACCTTGCGCCCTATATGTTCTTATAACGTCCCGCAGAGTTTTGTTTTCGGCTAATAGCTGACCGTTTGCAATCATTTCATAAGCTTCGTCTGGAGTAATCCCTCTTTCTTGAGCTAATTTTTGCAATTCTCTTTGAGCCGCGCCCGCAGCTTTTTCTCCAAATTGGCGTCTTGCAAAGTCAATAACTTTTGAAACTATTTTCCCACCAACAAATCCGGCAACACCAAGCCCACCACCAATAAGCGCACCTGACCCCGTTCCCATAGTTGCATCAGTCATTGTTTCAGCAAAGTCTCCCTCTGCTTTTCCGGCTCCTGTTATCCCACCTTGAGCAGCAGAAACCGCAGTTGTGCCTAGAACTGTATTTGCACTTTTTGTTCCAACTACTTTTGAAACAGCATTCAATATGCCTGGAAATCGTTGACCTATTCTTGCGCCTAAAAGCCCGAATGAAGCCCCGCCTGAGACAATTAACGAAATAAGAGCGGGAGCAACAGCTCCGGCCACTTCAAAAGTTCCGGCTTCAACAGGATGCGCTTTTTGATAAGCTTTCAAATTATCTCTAATTTCTCCAAGAACTTTTTGATATTCCTCGCTGTCTTCGCCGATAGTTTTTAGATAGGCCTCTAATTCATCTGCGAACCCAAAGGTAATTCCTTGAGCGAACGATCTTGCTTGTTGTTTTTTTGGCAGTTTGCTTGCGTCAACTAAAGGAAAATCCTTTGTTTCTGCGTCCCAATCTATTCCATCTTGTGGCATCTAATAATTCCTTTTAATTTTCCGGATTTAATAAATATTCGTCTTTTTTCTCGGGCGGCCATCTATTCCACATTTTTATCCAATACTGTAGCAACTCTTGTTGATCAGCTTCTGACAGTGGATCATCTTGGTCTATTTGTTTTTTCTGTCTAAATTTCTTTTCTAAACCTTTTGGAATTGGCGGCAAATCAGATGGAGCTTCCTCTATGACGGGTTCTTCGTTTTCATTTCCATCAAGTGGTATTGATTGAATAATCATTTCTACATCTGGCATTGGTACTTTATAAAGGAACTCAACAGGCACGCCTGTTGCTTTTGCCAAGCGCTCAGCATCAGCAACAGCATCTTGAGCAATCTTTTTATAACGTCCATAACTTATATTTGCAGAGTTCATAATTTCATTTCTAACTTTTGCAGGCAATGTGCCTTGACCGCTAAAAAAGTTTCTTGCTTGAGCGGCAAAAGCGTAAAATGGGCTTCCGGCAGCAGATACAGCTCTTACTTCGCCCTCTCTTGCAACTGATCCAGGATCAAGTATTTTAGCGAAAGCAACGGCTAATCCATAATCGTTCACCCCTGATGGATTGTCGTATAAGTCTTTAATTCTTAAAAATCCGTCTCGAATTTCTCCAAATTCTTTTGTTCTTTTAACTAAATCAGCATTTATTGTTTTAAGAGTCTGAAATTGCTCCTCAGTTAACTGGCTCTTGATATTATCACCATAAATAATTTCTCCAGTATCAACATCAATTAAATTGCCATTAACTTCTCTCACATTTCGTTTTTTATTTGCTTGAGCATTCCACTGAGTATAAGCTTGTTCCCCAGTTAATGCACCGCTTCTAATAGCATCAGCAAACGGTTTTCCGCCAGGTTGTCTGTCTAAATATTCAGCCGTAGCATTATTTCCTAATTCTTTTGTAGCTAAATCAGCAATTCTTTTACCGAATTGAGTTCTTGATAACGTGCCAAGCATTTGTCTTGTTCTTGGGTCTGCGAGGCCACCCATTAATCTTTGCCCAAAGCCCTGTCCCATCATTCCCGACTGAGGAGCAGTGGATGTGTTTGCACCTGATGGTATGCTCATAATATTTGGACTGCCTTGCGCTATCTGGTTAGACGTTGGAGTAAATCGTCTATTTGTTCGTTTTTGATTTAAATCTACCATGCCAAATTCCCCTATTGGGTTGTTAACTGTTTCACCTTCTGGAACGCCAAAAACGTGATCGCCTATTCTGCTCCAATTTCCGCCCCCTTGAGCGCCCCAACTTGGGTTTGCTAAGTCAGGGTTATAATAATGCGTTGCACCGCCTGTCGGGTCTTCAAAACCGATGCCTAAGGCACTATTAGCCGCCATATAAGCATTGTCAGACGGTTCAATTGTTTTCATGTTTCGGCCTTGAGCACCGCCCGCATAACCTGTGAAACTATTCCATGCCGAAAACTGCCCAGGTTTTAGAATTGTTGCTCTTATATTATCTGCTGAACCCGCTCTGTTTCTAATAACAGAAGCAACAGCTAACATACCGTCAAAGCCCTGATTGCCCGCCTCAGCTTCTAATGTTCGAGCTAAAAGCTCTACGTCGCTAAGGTCATCAACCCACATTTTAACCTCTCAAAAACGCCAGTGGTCCACCGCCAGACATAAATGTGCCAATTCCTCCTAAAACATCAAATAAGCCTGGAGTTTCGCCTACACTAATAGTGTCCGCTCTTGGAAGCTGACCAAATAAGCCGATAGCAGTTGCCAAACTATTTGCCGGATATCCTAATGTTTCTAAGGCTTGCATTCTTGCAGCATTCAATAATTGTTGATCTTGAGCCTGAGTTAAATCAGCCATTCTTTGTTGCTGTTGAAGGCCTTGCGTTCCTTGTCCGAACATTTGATTGCCTAAACTTTGCAAATTAGAAGCCCCTTGTTGCCTTGCAGTCATATCTCGTTGAGCTAAATTTTGAGCTTGATTAAATCCTGCAAGTCTTTGATTTGCCGCAAAATTTAATGAATTTCTATCAAATTCTGCATTTGTCATGGCATCAACTAAAGCTGACCTAGAGCCACCGTAAGCCCCTTGACCCATTGCTTGAGCAGAGTTTTGATTAATTGCCATTTTTCTCTGACGCTCAATATCTTGTTGTCCGCGATTTATAACCTCGTCAATAAATGGGTTCATAAACCGCTGATAAGCATTTGGGTCTAGCCCTTGAGTTGCCTGATTTGTAAAAACATCACCGGCTGTTTGTTGAGCGCTTTGAACTTGTTGAAAAACATTATCGCCAATCATTATCTGCCACCCCCGCCTGTTCTGGTATTACCTTTAAAAAGATTTCCTATTTTCCCAATAATTGAATTGTTTCCAATATCGCTTGCTACTCGGCTTGCCATGTTACCTACATCTCCAGCCATTGCACTCATATGATCGCTGAACGACATATCAAAAGGGTTTGTGTCTCTGCGCCTTGTGTATCCTGCTGCCGCAGCTAGTCCAGGATCAACTTGTCCGGCTTCATATCCAAGCGCAACAACTCCGCCTTTATCGTCTTGTGCAAATCCCATATTTCCAGGGGTTACACCTTCGGCAAAATTTCTTTGCTGTCGAGCCATATGTTCAGCCATAAAGTCAGCCCTATCTTGGCCAACTCCACCGCTGTTACTCCCGCCTCCTGTCATATCTGAAAATCTAACCGGAGCATTTGCATTTCTAGTATTCATATTTGTTAATTGATCGTACATTTCTGGATTTTTTTGTTGGAACTCATTTAACATTTGATCAGCAAGGGCTTGAGTGCTGAATGCTTGCACCCCTGCGACATCCGTCATAGGGAGGTTGGATGACGGCGTGACCTGATCTAATCCCAAAGATGCAAGCAATTGGTTTGTTCCAGAATACCTTTGTTCGGGTATTGGAGCAAAGTACTGAGGAACTTGAACAGGTCCCCTATCCATTTCCTGTAAAATCCTTGCCAAAAGCAAATCTCTTGCAGCGGCAATATTAGGTTGCAAAGTCGTTTGTGATGGTTTTCCTAATAAAGCGTCAAAAATCGACATTTTGTATTCCTTTTTCTTTCCCTATAGCACAAATCTTTTTGATATGCACCCCTAGTATGTAGAAAGCGCAACCCGCTTCCAAACCGCACTGCTACCGTCATAAGCAGCAGTACAAACATAAATATAGTTGGCGTCCCATGCAATCATCCCTGCTACGTCTCCGGTTGAGCCAACGCTTGAGCTTGGTGATGCTTGTTTCATAGCAACTTGCCGAAATGCTCCATCGCTCGATACGACAGGATAATTGTTTTGTTCATCCCAAAGAAAAATCCCATTGTCAGCAGGTACATCATCGTCAGATTTAAAAAATAATTTTCCCAAATTTCGACTTAAAAATAAATTGATCTCTCGTCCCCATTGCCGGATGTCTGTACCAATAACCGGAGGTTTGACAGGCATTAACGTCTTCCTCCTTCTTTTATTTCTAATCTCATTGTACCAACTCGCCAATTTGTTGCTTGGTCGCCCTCAACTCTCATTCGTAATTGTCTTCCAGTGAAACGTAAGGAAGTTGGATTATTTGGATTAAATGGTCCATGAGTTGACTCGCTATCATTAGGATAAAATCTTGTTTTAAATTTTAAATCCACATCACCTTGAGTTAGTTCGTCGGGGATAACTTCGGTAACTTTTGCAACCCTGTCTCCGTTTCCAATCGAAATAGGTCCAGTCTCGCAAAAAATAGAGCCGCTGTCGTAATTCAAACCCTGTTCGTGATTATAAATGACAACTGGCTCGATAACATTAATAGTTCCGCCCATGCCACTATGGTTTGTGCAATAATAATAAAGGGTTGACGGTGTGCTATCTGACACAACTATTTGCACATATGCACCTGCCGTACCTGCCGTTCCAACTGTCGTTACACCAGTTGTATAAGCCGAACCGCCACCATGCGTTCCGTCCGACGTTGTAGAAAACTGTAATGGGTGTGTATCATTTGTTGCATCTGATTGATCAAATTTATAAGTATTTCCCTTTTTGAGTGTCAAGGTTGGAGCTGAACCTGAGTGATCTGAAATATAATATTTATTGCCACCATCATTTGCTACCGTCACGTTGTAGGTTATTGTTTCAGAATATTCACCGCCCATAATAGACGTTCTGAATACGCCACGAGATACCCCGCCTGTCCTGGACAAATTGCCAATCAGCCAGTGATTTTCAAGCAAATCTATCGCAACATATCGGTCTATTTCCAAACTATTTGCAGATGGATAGAACCACCAAACCTCGCTAAATTCTGTATTGCTTAACGCCCATATTTTAGATTGTTGGTTTACATTTATATCGTCGAAAACGTAGTCGTGAACCTCGCAAGGTAGCTCTTTAACTGAATTACCATCAAAGGTGAAAAAGCCTTTTTGCCCCATCCAAAATGCACCCATATCAGTATCAACAGCTGACATGCGTGAAACTGCTCCGCATGATGTTCCAACACGGTCAAAGCCATACACGTAAGGCGGTCCAAGGTATTTTGCAGAAAAGGCATCTGTATCTGTTATAATCAGAACTTGCCCTCTTGTTGTTAAACCCTGCATAATCTGACCGCTTGTTTGAAGCGTTATATCGCCCGCCTCATTAGTTGCTGCTGGCGTCCAAGTTGTGTTTGCCTCTTTATCGCACCACTGTACCTTTCTAGGTTCACCACCTGCACCTAGTAAAAATATAAAGCGTTCTTCAGTTACAACTAAGCCAAGATTATTTGTTGGAGCATTACTTACTGGCGCTGCTACTGCTGATGAACCCAGTTGCCACTCAACAAGCGTTCCTGTGTCGTAATGTACACCAACTAAAAACTGGCCAAAGTTATCAAGCGACCAGGAAGTTGCTTCAGAATACGTTCCTGTTGCAGGTCTTTGAGTTCCAAAATATCCAGTGCCGTAAAATCCACCGCCAAATCCTAAATTCTGTGCAGCATCTTCGCGACCAGTACTCATTGTTGCTGGAGTTATATTATAAGCTGTTCCCGCCCCTGTCATGGCTGTGAGTTCGTTATAACTCCCTGCAGCGAAATAAGCTGTTCCATTATTACTTTCCCAGGCGTGAGCTCCTCTTATAGGGTTTGTGCAAAATCCATCTTTAAAAGACTGCCAACCTCCTATCGGACGCAACGAACCATCTCGCCATCTTACTAAGCTTCCGTCCCGCCATCTATTACTAGCATCTAGCTCAGTGCCGTTTCTATAAAAACCTGCTTTTAATTTTAAAGGAACTAACGCCATTGCGCACCCACCATAACAAACAATCCATTTGTTGTTGAACCAACAGAGCCAACAGGATTGTCATTTGTAACGGTATAAGTAACGTTACCAGAAGGTATTCCTGTTTTTGATACTGTAAAGGTAGAACTTCCTGAGCTTTGCGCATCTGTTCTAATTGTTGCACTTTGATTTACCGTATTGGTTCCAAGATACGAACGACCTGCAACAATGATTGCTCCGTTGCTATCTTGTCCATTAAAAGTAATCCCATGAGAAGTTGCGGGGCTACTTACGTTATGAGTGCTGACTGTTATTGCAGGGGTTGAACTTATAAAGTTTGTCAATTCAAAAGCTTGATATTCTGATGGCCCGGCGCCAGTTCCAAAACCCGCGCCATTAATCGCCAAAGCGCCAGATGCGGTTGTTTCCTTATAAAAAATAGCAACATTACCACCCCTGTTTCCACTGTCTATTGATTTTAAATCTACAGCCTTGGTTAAAGATGCGCCCCCAACGGTAACAGTACTTATAGGCGTTGATGCTGAAGTTTGCTGAGAAATAACAGCAATAACAATAATTTTATTGCCGCTTGAAAACGTTTGCGTGCCATTTGGAAAACTGGCTAAGTTTGTTGCATCGCGACCGATAAAATTAACGCCTACTGGCGTGTTGCTTGCCCCATACCATTCGCTAAAACTCATATTTGTGCTTGCTGATTTGCTTATAAGTCCCCTTATATCGCTATCATTTATTGAAACCTCGCTGCCAGATGAGCCGCCTATTTCAATATGCATTTCGTTTAAACTTATTGCGCCACTACTCGGCAGAGCCATTTTTCAGCTCCTCTATTTGTGCTTTAAGTTCTTTGATTGCTTCAATTAAAAGGCCGTGTAATTGATCATATTGAACAGTTTTATATTCTATTCCCTGTTGACCGTTAAAAACTAATTTTTGATTTTGCACAGCAGAGGGTAAAATATTTTCTACTTCTTGCGCGACAACACCCGCGCTTTGTTTTCCATCATCATTGTAGGTAAAAGTATAACCATTTATTTGCGATACTTTTTCCAGTGCATTTTCTATTTTATTTATATTGTGCTTTAATCTTTGGTCTGAAACTGTTGTTGAATATGCTGTAACATTACCGTCCACGTGCAAATCGCCACCATCTGTGAGCCTCATATCCTCTGCACCAGCTGTATAAAACCGCATCCCAACGTCAGCATCATAAAATACATAATCTGCGGTGTTGCCAGTATAAACGTCTACATTACCACTTTTTCGCATATCATTATTTAACGTAAAAGTTAAATCGTACGGGTCTGCGTCTGAACCTGTTGACGTATCAGTCCAGTCAATATCTATCCCGCCACCTTCAACGAATTTTACCTCTTTACCACCTGCAATAGTCACTTCTGTGCCATCGCCATCCTCTAAAACAAATCCAGTAATTGCATTTGTAAGGTCTGACGCTGTAGAGGTTACAGTAGTGCCATTTATGGTAAGTGTTGTTAAATCAGGAGCTAGTGTTCCAGATGTTCCATTAGCTGCATTTACTATAGTATCAAGAGCAGTGTTGATTGTATCGCCCCACGTTCCCTCTGAGCCGCCCACTGTTGGTTTGGTTATACTAATAGCCATGTTTTTTCTCCTATTGGTTTAGAGTAGCACGTTAAGCCGCGTCCGTCCATATTGCAGGCGGTACAGTGGGACTAAACCAGCCTCTAAACTTAACTGAATATCCTTCATATAGAAACGAACCTGTTTCCGGTGTTAATATTCTGCCATGCCGTAAAGCCGCATCTTTTCCTGATAATGCAAACGTTCCGGTTTCTGCATCAATTTTAAAGCCAAATATTACATCATTACCGGTTAAAGTAAATGTTCCAACTGGATCGCCAAGCGAAACGTGAACATCGTAAGTCTGATCTTGTCCTGTTAATGCAAACGATCCAACAGCCGCATCAGGGCTAAGATTTGCCTGGAAACTAACAGCATTACCTGTTGTTGTAAAAGTTCCAATTGGTTCTAATACTATTCCCTTGCCAAGGGCTGTAACTACATTTTGACCAGTAAGCGTAAATGAACCGCTTTGGATATCATAATCGTAAGCGACAGGTGTCAATAAAGCTTGACCGCTTAAAGTAAAAGTTCCGCTTGGATAAATGTCTGTGATCAGCTTCGCAGCACCCTGCATAGACAAAGTGAAAGTGCCACTATTAGCAACTAAAGCATAATTTGCTCCACCACTTGAGCCAATTGGCCCCGCTCCTATCGGCCCCGCTGCAATGGTCATAACTTATCCTCCTTCTAAAGAAGCCCTTAATTCGTCACAGTATCCCTGCAAATCAACAAAAACTGGGTATGAATTTACATTGTCAGTTCGCGCAACATCTACGCTTGTAACCTTATGAACAAAACTTTGCTGCACATTGATTTCAATATGAAGCTCAATGAGAGCTTCGCCCTTTATTTCAGCGAGCAAGTCTTCTAATGCGGTTTTCCGATCTTCGCTGAATGCTGTGTCGGTTACATCTGTAACATATTGTTCGGTGTCGGTGGTAAACTCAACCGCTCCATTTGTTTTTAAATTAAAAGCCTTCATCTCCTATGCTCCATCTTATGCCAAAACAATTTTCTATAACCGTTACTAAACTGCGTCATTAAACTGTTTTGTGTTTTATCTTGCTTCCGTTTGTCTAATGCCGCAACCTCTAAACCCAAAGTTTCCCTTTTAAATGGTATTACTTGAATGAGAGGCGTTCCCTTTGTAATTAAAAATTTACCTTCACCACCTGTCCAAATAAATGGAAAATGAACATGGTTATAATATGTGTCCGTATCTACAACACCATCTAAAACTTTAAATCTTTTCTCCATTCTGTTAAATGGTGAAGTAAATAAACAACTGTAATTTTTTGGCGTTTCAATTACCCAGGGATTATGCCACTTCAAAGGTACGTTTCCGAAAGGTTCATCCTTCATGGGGTGACCCATTACTTGATCGTAACTGTGGTCTGACATACCTGCCGTTAATTGTTTTTCCGAAAACTCAAATCTTAAATTATTATTTTCTGCAATTACCCAAACATCACAAAAAAATGGTATGATATAACCCTGGGACATCGCATCAATAAATGGCATGCATCTTTTAACAGAGCTGCTTCTTGGATGTTCGCTTAGTGCTGCTGGTAAACTTTTAAACCAATCAGGCATAACTTTGCCAGATGGATAGGGATGCGGAAATGCGTCAACTATTTCTTGCGTGGCATGAAATTTTATTTTGTTTGCCATCTTATGATTTCATTATAAACGCCAACGTAAAATAAACTGGTGTAGTTGTTACTGAAGTGCCTGAACCAGTAGAGCCAGTTGTACCAGTAACACTATGCGTGTGGGTTCCAGAATTACCACTATTTGCATTGAAGTTATGGCTATGATCACCTGCTCCGTATGTTGCCACGTTATGACTGTGCGAACCTGAATTGCTTATTTGGTTTGTGTTTCTTAAGTAACTACTGTTCCCAACATGGCTTGAGAAAAAATAAGCATTATTACTGCCGTTATTGTAAGAATAAGTAAGCGTGTGGTTATGACCACCAGTATTGGACGTATAACCGTTATGAGAATGGTTTCCTGAGTTACCTGTGTTCGCGTTAAAATTGTGCGAATGATCTCCACCTGCACCTGCTGCAAG